>OHAH01000528.1_pt1 | contig 30697 bp, 39 predicted proteins | sample 1577071 | NCBI WGS metagenome assembly OHAH01 (sample SAMEA3541520, study PRJEB24748) | human gut metagenome | biome: human gut; feature: human-associated habitat; material: faeces | place: China | collected 2012 | reverse complement strand
TGCTCATTTTCTCGATGCGTTCCATGTATTGTGCAATCGTTTCATCTGTCATATCTACTGCCATACTCTTGTTTTTATCTAAATGGTTGCGTACTTGTCAAGCTCTTTAATCCGCTTTATCATAAGTTCAAAACGTGCTTTTGTCAGTGGTGTAAGTGTTTCCGGGTTCTCTCCATCATAATTTTCTCCATAGATAAGATCATCTACTCCTATACCGTGGTTGTAGTTCTCTCGAATGCAGTTCCGGAGTGTCCAAAGGTTCTCCAGGTTCACCCAGTCGGCTGTGCGGTTTCGTATCTGCTGGAACAACACAATGGCAGAACGCAGATAGTGTCCTACATGGTCGTAATCATGGAAAACACGCTCACCCAAATAGTACAGAACTATTTCCTGATTTTGTTCGCCCTCGACCACCTGGCAAAGGAAGAAAGGGATATTTCTCAGATTTTCCCAATCAATGTAATTAGCTTTGGTCATAGTTTCTTAGATTTAGGATTTTCTCAAGGTCTTCGTAACTTCGAATTTCATAAATATCATTGTGAACTTTAATATAGCCATTAATTTCCGTATGATTCCCGGTAATTGCGAACAAATCGCGAAATTCAACATCCAAAATTTTTGCAATCTCTACCAGTGTAGCTATGGACATGCCTTTGCCGCCGGTTAAAATATTGCTAATGTATTGTTTGCTTTTACCCATTTTCTCCGCAAGTTCTATCTGCGATATGCCTTTCTCTTTAAGTATTTCTTTTATTCGTAATTTAGGTAATTCTTTTTCCATTCTTCTAAGTTTTTTGCAAATATATTCTTTCCTCGTTAGGTAAATAAAATAAGTTTACTAAACTTTGTTAAGTACACAAATAAAATTTACTTTTATCTTGTATAGTAAAGAAAATAGATGTACTTTTGATAATGAAATCAAAATAAAGATGATATGATTAAGCTACTTTATATTGACCTTTTTTGTGGTGCTGGAGGAACCAGTACCGGAGTAGAAAACGCACGCTACGCAGATGAGCGGTGTGCTAAAGTGATAGCATGTGTAAACCATGATGCAAACGCTATCGCCAGCCATGCGGCCAACCACCCGGATGCGCTGCATTTCACGGAGGACATCAGAACTTTGGAACTGTCTCCTTTAGTGGCACATGTGGAACGGATGAAGAAGATTTATCCGGATGCACTGATTGTATTATGGGCCAGCCTTGAATGTACGAATTTCAGTAAAGCTAAAGGTGGGCAGCCACGGGACGCCGATAGTCGTACTCTTGCTGAACACCTTTTCCGTTATATAGAATCAATTGACCCAGACTACATACAGATAGAGAACGTTGAGGAGTTCATGTCATGGGGCGATATGGATGAAAATGGGAAACCTATCAGCAAGGATAAGGGGAGATGCTATGAGAAATGGAAACGTAACGTCAGGAAGTATGGATACGATTTTGACTGGAGAATCCTTAATGCAGCGAATTATGGGGCATACACTACCAGGAAAAGATATTTCGGTATCTTTGCAAAGCGTGGTCTACCTATAGTATTTCCGGAACCAACACATTGCAAAGATGGGAAAACTGATATGATGGGTAGACTTGAGAAGTGGAATGCAGTTAAGGAAGTCCTGGACTTCACGGACGAAGGAGATAGTATATTCTGTCGGAAGAAGCCGCTGGCCGAGAAAACTCTTGAACGCATCTATGCCGGGCTGATTAAGTTTGTGGCCGGAGGGAAAGATGCTTTCATTGTAAAGTATAACTCCATGAACAGGAATGGTAAATATCAGCCACCAAGCATTGACGAGCCATGTCCAACTGTGGCTACACAAGGACGCTTGGCTTTGGCTAAAGTAAGTTTTCTATCCAAGCAGTATAGCGGACATCCGGAAAGTAAGAATATATCTATCGAAGAGCCGGCTGGTACAATAACTTGCAAAGATCATCATGCTTTTGTATCGGCTTATTATGGGAATGGTAACAGTTATTCGGTAGAAAGTCCTGCTCCGGCTATCCTTACAAAAGACCATCTTGCATTAGTTACGCCCTTCTTTATGAACTACTATTCAGGGGGAGGTCAGTTAGGTGGTGTAGACGAGCCATGCCCGGCGATAACTACCGTGCCAAAGCAAAGAATTGTAACACCCGTATTCATTGACCAGCAGTTTGGTGCTTCCAGTGCAGCTTCAATAGAAAAGCCATTAGGAGCTATCACAACAAATCCCAAATACAGTTTAGTTACATGTAAGGGTAAAAGCTTTCTGATGAATCCGCAATTTGCCAGTGCTGGAGTTTCTGTTGATTCGCCCTGCTTCACACTTATAGCAAGAATGGACAAGAAGCCTCCTTATTTTGTAAATACGGAAGAAGGAATTGGTATCTGTATCAAAGAAGGAGACAGTCCGATGACTGTAAAAATAAAGCAATTCATGATTCTCTATGGATTGGCAGATATAAAGATGCGTATGCTTCGCATTGATGAACTGAAAAAGATTATGGGTTTCCCAGAAGACTATATTCTGATTGGTACACAGTCTGACCAGAAGAAGTTTATCGGTAATGCCGTAGAGGTAAATATGGCTCGTGTGCTTTGTGAGGCTATCTGTAAGGAGCTCATCAGAAAACGAAAAGTTGCATAAGAAATTTTCTATACATACATCTAACATTTTCCCCGCTGCAGTGATGCACCGGGGTTTTTTATTATAAATATATATGCCTATAAATATATATGCGCAGATATATAGATATGCAGAAATATAAATGCGTGTTTCTTCTTTGTTTCGATTTACACTTAATCATGAATCATACTATTGTATGAGAAGTAAACAATATGAGTTTACTAAACTTTGTTAAGTACACAAATAAAATTTACTTTATCTTGTATAGTAAAGAAAATAGATGTACTTTTGCACTGTGAGAAAAAAGATAAGATGTATAATTTAAATTTTAGAATATGGAAACAGTTATCAGTAATCAGAAGTTGACCGAGATTGAAAATGAGGTCTATAATCTTTGTGTTGCCAATGCTGAAACTTATGGAGAAGACGGTGGATTTTGTTATGATGAAACGGATTACGAGTCACTTGGTATTACACTCGGACAGATGAAAGGTTATCTTGGCCAACTTGTCAAGAAGGGATATATTACTGCTTGTGAGGGTTGTTACTTTACGCATTTTATAGTAGCGAATGATTGAGTATAATCGGCGGGGTGAAAGCCCTGCCTAAATAAAATAAGAGTCATGAAAAAGAAATATTTCAGCTTAATCTGGTGACTCTTCTGCCAGCTATAATTAAAAACAATTATGAAGGAAAAAGAAATACTGAAAGAAATTATCGAGTGGCTTAACAATGATACCAGCTACTTATCCACAAGAACCGATTATGCTAAAGGCTATAAAAATGGAATTATATGTGCGAAAGAAATAGTTGAAAGCATAATCAAAAACCACAACCCAGAATTATTAAAATTTTAGTAATACGATTATGGAAAAAAATGCATATTCAGTAAGCTGCCAGCTTGTATCAACACATGCTAAATTAAATGTATTGACAAAATGGCTAAAGAAAAAGAACATAATGATGTCTGAAATCGTCGAACAGGAAATCACTAACCTGCAAGTATTATTGATAGATCAACTAATGCTAGCATTTTGCCTCCTTCTTTCTTCCAGTTTTACGTCAGTCATTAGTTTGTACATATGTCTTGCATGGTTCGTAATATCAGCTCTGGCATGCGAGAAGTATGTGTACCATAACATTCAATGATCATCTAATTTTTGGTTCACAATCCATAATATATATAAATACGCATACAGAAATATATTAATATATATGCGTATTTATATATATTTCTATATATCTATAAATACAGATATATATATTTGTAAATATCAGTATATTTAAATATATTTGCCAATAAATCATCAATTATGACAACAATTATCTCTCCATTAAATTACAAGGGCGGAGTCGGTAAATCCACAACCGCCTATAACCTTGGTGTAGCCCTTTGGATATTAGGTAGAAAAGTGTTATTAATAGATACCGATACCCAGTGTAATCTTACAAACCTGATAGGACATAATCAAACCGGGAATGATGCAACTCTGTTTGAATGGCTAACGCAGGATGATCAAAAGATGCCAGTATATGAACAATACCCAAATCTGTATTATGTACCAGCATCAAACAAGTTATCAAACATCGAAAGCTTCTTGATGAATAAACGAAACAGAGAAAAAGTATTGGCGAAAAAATTAGCTCCATACCTCTCCCCTCTCCCAAACGGGAATTACCTGTTTGACTATATCATTATTGACTGTGCTCCTAAAGAAGGGATCGTAAACGACAATGTCATGAGTGCAAGTGATTACATTCTCATTCCAACAGAATGTTCCGGTTTCTCATTGCAAGGTATGCAAAACCTTTTGTTCAGCATTAACGACGTAAAGGAAAACCTGAATGAGAAACTCGATATTCTCGGTTTTCTACTTATCAAATATGACAAACAAACCAGAATATCCAAACAGGTAACAGAGTTCTTTGAAAGTAATTATCCGGAAAAAGTCTTTAAAACACGTATACGAAAAAATATTAAGTTCGATGAATCTCCACTAAAGCATCAGGGCATATTTGAATACGCTCCGGAAGCTAACGGCTCGGAAGATTATATGTCCCTTGCTGAAGAAATAACCGGAGAAACAAGACCTACAGACTGGCAACAGAAAGCTCTGACAGCATGGAATATCAAAAATAACATAAAAGAGGAGGAAAAGCAATGACAAAAAACAAATCAGTAGACCTAGGTATTGATACCTTCATGCAAAGTGTTGCCGAAAATAAACCTGCTGGTAACAATGAACCATCAAGTTTTTCTCCCCGAACAGAAGCAGAAGTAAAACGTTCAAAAGGACGACCGCCCAAAATATCCCAACGTTCAGAACGCATAATCTTCAAGCTCGATGAGAAAACATACAAAGACTTATCTATCATAAAAGCTCTTAACCGTCTGGATATTCAGGATATTGTTTTTGCCGCAACCGTAAAGTTCCTGAAAGAATACAATACAGATAGTGGTTTGACCGACAAGGGTATTGAGCTTGTTAAAGATATAAAAGACCAATATGAAAAGTGAGCAATCCGATAGGGAAAAAAAGGGCAACTGTCGATAATTTATATATATAAGCATCTATAATTCTATTAATATAGATATACAGAATTATAGATGCTTATATTTCTATTTATACAAAATAACGCAATCGACCACATCGGTGGGGAGTCCAAAAAGAGGGTATCGAGTGAAATAGGGCTGCACTTCTTCATCAAGCGGGGTGCAGACAAGTTCTGCACCGATACGTTTCAAAGCTTCATCTATCAGCCTTACGATTAATGTTAACTGAAAGCCCATTCTTTCAGGTATGGGATGAAAGTTTTCCCTAAATCTACTTCTTTTTCTGGTCTTCGATGTATTTGAGGATAGTCTTCTCAGATATATGCCCGATGGTCTCCACATAGTATGAGCGTGTCCACAGTGTAGGGACTCTCTGCTTGAGGTGAGGAAACTCATTCCTGAGCGAGAAAGAGGTATATCCCTTCAGTTGTGATGTTATATGTGCTATTGAGTCTGAAGGTGTAGCCTTGACGAACAGGTGTACATGGTCAGGCATAATCTCCAGCTCCGGTATATCCCATCCGTTTGCTGTCGCCTTTTCAATCAGCAGGGAGCGCAGCCTTTCCTCCACTTCCCCAAGAAGCAGTTTCCTCCTGTATTTGGTACACCATATGATTTGATAGGATACGTTATAGACGCATCCGGGATTCGTTTTCCATCTTTCATCCATATTCTTCTATATATTTTGTTCCTGATATTGCAAATATAAGGAAAAATCATTATATTTGTGTCATATATATAATAATTGTTTATGCAGACACTGACCTACAAATACAAGGTATATAAGCAGAACCGTAACCATGAGAGGAGGTTGCAGGAATGGTTCAGGACGGCAGCATGGATATATAACCATGCCATTGCCCTGCATAAGCGTTATTATTGCATATATCATAAATCTATTTCAATGTACAGGCTGCAATCCCATCTTCTCAAATTGAGAAAATCAACATACTCACAATGGAAGGCTATCGGCTCACAGTCAGTACAGCAGATTTGTGAACGCATAAATAATGGATATAAGAATTTTTTCAATAGAACGGCCAAGCATCTTCCAACATTTAAGAATTGGAGAAAATATCGCTCAGTCACGTTCAAACAGGCAGGATATACTCTTAACGGAAATGTTCTCACAGTAAATGCTTTAAAACTCAGACTTAAGTTCCATCTTTCGAGACCCATCGACGGAAAGGTACAGACATTGAGTATAAAGCGTGACGCTGTGGGGGACTACTGGATAATCATAGCTGTTCGCAGAAACGAGGAATCATCAGCAAGGAAATCCATGACGGGTAAGACCGCAGGGTTTGATTTTGGGATGAAACACTTTCTGACACAGGATAATGGAACCAGAATAGAATCTCCCCTTGCGCTCTTCAATCATCTGGATGAATTAAGAAGAAAAAGCAGGAATCTTTCCAGAAAGAAGAAAGGTAGCAATGGACGTAATAAGGCGAAATTATCTCTTGCTAGATTGCACAGAAAAATTTCTAATATCAGAGAAGATTTTCAGTGGAAGACCGCTATCCGTATTGTATCTGAGTATGATGTAATATGTCTGGAAACACTTAACATGAAGGCTATGCAGAAAGTCTGGGGAAGAAAGATCAACGACCTTTCATTCACCTCCTTTGTTTCCAAACTCTCATGGCTTTGCGCTAAATACGGGAAAAAGTTTGTGCAGATAAACAAATGGGAGGCATCATCGAAAACTTGTTCTTCATGTGGGTATAGGGCAGAAGAAATGCCGCTCAACATCAGGAAGTGGACTTGTCCGGAATGTGGCACACACCATGACCGTGATATTAATGCGGCAAAAAATATTTTAAGAGTTGGGACATCAACTCCGGGAAGAGACAGCATAAATCCCGCTATGCAGGTTGCTGCCGATGACGCTCGAATCTCATTACTTTAGGTATGGGAGTATGTCAATTCTTCATCTGTCAGACCGGTCATGTCCCCGTTAAAAATATAACCGAAAGCCCATGTTGGTATTTTCTCTACTGTTTTGTTCATTTGCTAAACAAATTTAATTATTACACATCTATATTTCTGTATATCTATATTTCCACGCATCTATATGTGTAGAATTAAAGTTCAAAGTTTTTGGAGTGGGGGAGTCCCACTCCAGACTAAATCAGATTCTTCCTTCATCAGCATAACTAAAAAACTTATCATTTCCTACGATAATATGATCAAGAAGTTTAATATTCAAAGTATTTCCTGCTTCAAAAACCATTCTTGTCAATCTATCATCAGAAGCACTTGGATTAATATTTCCGCTAGGGTGGTTATGTATTAAGCAAAAAGCAACAGCATTACATAGTAAAGCTTCTTTCAGTATAACTCGAACATCGACTTGTGTTGCCGAAAGTCCTCCTATCGAAATTCTCTGTTTTCGAATGAGCTTGCTGCCGTGGTTCAAAAAAAGCACCCATGCTTCTTCAACTTCCAAATCAGTCAGAACAGGTGACATCAACTTAAATATATCATTAGAACTGGTTATGGTTGGGGACTTTGCAAATAAGGCTTGTCCTCTTCTGTGAAACTCAATAGCAGCTAAAGCCACTCTTCTACGTGCCGGTGTCATGTCAGCAATAATATCTCTCAGCGTACAGGTATTTCCGTATACTACTTCTTCTTCTTTCACCATCATAGATACACTTTCACGATTTGTAAGAATGTAAGCAAGTTCAGCCATGTCCATTGTTCTAAATTCACTACTGATTTCAAAGTTTTTTGTTTCCATACATCTAAAAATTAAAGTTTGACATTAAGTCTGTTTGGGAATTATTCTAACTCCAGATTCAGGAGCCTTTTTCAAAAGATCTTTTTTCTCCCTGTACGACTTTTTTTTATCATTCTCTCCCCGAGTTCTTTCGCCTTTTTCGATGCCAATAGAGTGCAGCAGCATGTAGATGTATGCAAGGTTTCCGGAAAGAAAAATACCGCACAGCTTTGCTGCTCAGGATATTTTTCATTCCGGCACACAGTGCCTTGCAGACTTCTACGAGCTGCACTACCTTTGCATCATGAAAAGGGGAAAACCGGGGAGAGAATAAACAGCGAAAAAGGAGAACAGGAAAAGAGAAAAAATAGGCAATAAATACCATAGTGTATCACGAGATTACATTATATTTGTATTCATCACCCATAGAAGATCTGTACTATAATGAGAAATAAAGAACCACGAAATTTAGCAACATACAAGGAGTTTGGCAAGATGCTGCGAGCTGTTGCCGATATTTATGCCCAAATGGGTGATACTCCATTGGAAGAAGAAGGCTGGGAGAGAGAGGAAATATCTGATGCAATCTACTTCATCACCAACAAACATGATTTTCAGGACTTCATTCAGCCGTGGAAAGATGCTTTTCTGCGCAACCCAATTGACGTGACGGAAGCAAAAAAATGGGCTGAATACGTTAAAAGTTGCCGGGATAAAGGAATACCATGTGATTACCAGGAATACGAAAATCAAAAAGGCTAACAAATGGAACAAGGAGAAATAATACTTTACCAGCCGGACGAGACAGTCAAGCTGGAGGTGAGAATGGAAGATGAAACAGTCTGGCTTACTCAAGCTCAGATTGCAGAGCTTTTCGGAACAGGAAGACAAGCTATTACAAAGCATCTTAAAAATATTTTCAGTAGTGAAGAATTGAAAGAAGATTCAGTATGTTCCATTTTGGAACTAACTGCTTCTGATGGTAAAAACTACAAGACTAAAGTCTATAACCTTGATGCTATTCTATCTGTGGGATACCGCGTAAATAGTAAAAACGCGACACTTTTCAGAAGGTGGGCGAGTACCGTTTTAAAAGAACATCTACTGAAGGGATATTCCATAAACCGACGTCTTTCAGAGTTGGAGAAAACTGTTGCCCTACATTCAGAAAAGATAGATTTCTTTGTCCGCACTTCACTGCCGCCAGTGGAAGGTATCTTTTATGACGGACAGATATTCGATGCATACAAGTTCGCAACAGATTTGATTAAGTCGGCCAAGACTTCCCTTGTGCTGATAGACAATTATGTCGATGAATCGGTGTTGCTCATGCTGAGCAAACGAAATCCGGGCGTGTCGGCTACGGTCTATACGCAAAGAATAACTCCGCAGCTGCAGCTTGACCTTAACAAGCATAATGACCAGTACCCGCCCATCAACATGAGAACTTACCGGAACGGGCACGACCGGTTCCTGATAATCGACGATAGGGAAGTGTACCATATCGGAGCCTCACTGAAGGATCTGGGCAAAAAAATGTTCGCGTTCTCCAGACTCTCTATACCTGCAAAAATGATTTTGGACATTCTATGAAAGATGAAGATATAGAAATGAGATTTAAAACTGAATCCTTTAGGGTTTCAATATCTGAAAGAAATTCTATATATCCATATATCTGCGCATTTATATTTCTATATATCTATATTTGTGGATATATATATATAATAAAAACCCCGGTGCATCACTGCAGCGGGGAAATTGTTAGATGTATAGAAAAATATGAGTTTTCAATTAATCATACCAGTCTTCCAAAGATACATTAATGTAATTCAATGTTTCGTCCCAGACATCTGCTCCCTGATAATCGTTATTGAACAGATAGTCCGCATCCAGTCGAAGGAGCGTCCACTCAGATGATCCTTCCGGCTTCCAGTACAGATGAATCACAGGACCTGCATATTCATTTCCATTTGCACCCGTCGGCTTAGCGTAATACTTAGATACCTTACACTCCATTATACCTTTCCAGTAGCGGATGCCAGGCTGTATACTGACGCTTACCCTGCCTATTTCATCCGCCCACTCTACGTCATTGGTTGTATTCTGTTTCCGCGTACTCGGTCTGTAGGAGTTTGACTTGAGCTTGAACTCACGTTCCCATACCGCCTTGATTTCCCCTTTCAACGCTCCCGTGCCTTTATTGGAAATGGTGTACACCACATTGAAGAACTCATTATATGGAATCCTATAAGACAGGAAGTTCGTATTGTCTCCTTCCTTTTCCAGGAATATATCCCTTAATGCAGGCAGGTCATCCGGTGCAGGCGCCTTGACCTCGTACATCCATTCCTGATCCGAGCCATTCTGCTCATACCCCAACGCCTTGAACCAGGTAGATTCTCCTTTTCGCTGGAACAAGGGTACAAGCTGGTATGTCCCGGGTGCTGAAGTCACGTAACACTGGATCTTCTTTCCGTCCCAGTTTCCCTGAATCTTGATGTCAATGGGCTGGAACTTTTCCACTATCTGACTGCCCCGCATGAATACAAAGCGCACCTTTCCCTCAAAGGGCTCACTGCCTGCATGTGTATAGAACAGTCCGAACGGCTTGCCCTCATTCTGGTAGCAGTCATATCCGAACTCAGTATGATTTGTACTTATGAAGAACATATTTTCAAAGTCGGTATAATCTACAGTTCTGAGAACAATATCGTCCGTCTTGCCGAACTGGCTCCAGTATTCCACGTCAATGGGCACGTCATCCTTGTTAACTTCACCATTGTAAGCTCCCTTGATCTTGATAGTATAGGTATAGATATTGCCAGCTTCCCATTCATGCCAGGAGGGGAAAGTATAGCTCATTTCCTTTCCGTCGAGCTTGAATGAAAGTGATACTCCATCCGGATGGTAGAGTGGTGGAAGAATTGCTTCGGAGACCGCCGGGTTGTCATCATTGAGCATGTATCCTCCTCCAATTGGGATATCACTTTTTCCTTCCTGAATCCATATGTCCCCGTCCAGTATGTTCATTATGAGTGAAGATGATACGTTTTTAATCATCACATCCGTAATGAGTCCCTTTCCGATATACTCATCCCTCATGAGCTTAATCCTGATAAGTGAAAGTGCATGATTCATTACGGGTTTGGCTGTCGGGAAATCGGGAGTAACGGCGCACTTTCCATACATGACATCTTCCTGTTTTGTCAAATCGATGTCAAGTTTCATGTCGGTCGCATTCTGGTCATATGGGTGATAGGCATAGACTGTCTGTTCATTCTGTACCTCATATTGCTCAGCCGCAATCCACTTGCTGCCGTCATAGGTATACTTGAGGTTTTTATTTTCCGTGTACAGACCTATCTCATTACCCGACTGCCAAGCATTGATAACCCCCCTTCGTGATTCCACCATGTTATTCAGGGTTGCATCCAACCCGAGCAGAAGTTCTTCGTTGACGGGTTTGTCTTCCGGATCTTGTTCGGGATCATCTTCCGGATCATCTTCCGAATCTTCAGTCTGCTCAGTGTTATCGCTGTTCTTTTCAGGAACTGGTATATCTTCCGTATGACACGATGACAAAAATGCTGCAATAAATGCAATAAATATAATTCTTTGAACATTCATAGTTTTTCCCAATAAATTTATAACACAAATATACATAATTATTTTATTATGCAGTGTATTTGATGCATTAATATTTTGAATATTTGCATTTATTAACATTATATTCTATAAAACAAAAATAAATGAGGGCAATGATGTTGCCCTAGTTTGTGCTTAGTTTTGCGATATTCAAACAATTAAACAATTTATATGGAAAGAGATAGTCAAAGAAGAAACGCCCTGCTGAGGTATGCCGAATTGATGATTGAAAAAATTAATGAAGTAGAATCCAGTGAATGGAAAAAACCCTGGTTTACGAACAGCTTCTCCGGCAATGCTCAAAACATTAATGGAAGAACGTATAATAATTTCAATCAGATTTTATTATCGTTGGTGTGTGAAAAACGTGGTTACAAAACGCCTGTATTCGTCACATTCAAGAAGGCACAAGAACTTGGGGCAAATGTAAAGAAAGGAGAAAAAGGTTTCCCGGTTAACTACTACACTCCACTTGTCAAGGACAAAGAAGGGAATAAGATTCCATATGATGATTATCTGAAACTATCAGATATGGATAAAGAGGCTTACACTGTTTCACATCATACAACTTTCTATCACGTATTCAACATTGAACAGACATCCTTTCCTGAAAAGAATCCTGAAGCCTGGGAACAGATGAAAGAAAGATTTACAATTGAAATTCATGCCCAAGGAGACAGCTACGTGAATCCATATCTGGATAAAATGATTAAAGAGCAGGAATGGGAATGCCCCATTAATCTCATTCATCAGGACAAAGCTTCCTATAACTGGAAGGAAGATGCTATTACTTTACCTACATTTGAGCAGTTTTCAGATAAGAAAGAATTTTATTATACCGCATTACACGAAATGGCACATTCCACTGGACACCATTCACGATTGAACCGCAAATTCGGACAGTTCGGTGATGAGTCATACGCCCGCGAAGAACTTGTAGCCGAATTATCTTCGGCGTTCGCCGGCAAGCAAATAGGCATGAATCCCCTACCTAGAAAAGAAAACGCACAATATTTAAAGAGTTGGCTGGAGCAGATAAATAAAAATCCAGAATTTCTATATAAAACATTGAAGGATGTCAGCCGAACTGTCGGAATGATAGAGAATAAGGTTGCTGCAATATCAAATAACCAGGTAGTATCAGGCGAGAACACTCCTGAAATTACAAGATTATATAGAGATAATGATGGCATAATCAATGCAAGCATTAAATATAATGATAATATTAAGGAAGTTATCATTTATCCGCGTGGGAATGATTATTGCTATACCATTGGAAGCATAGCAGACAAGAATATGCAGACCTATTTTCTGAATGAAAACGAAGTTAATAAGGTCAATGATTTATTACAAAACAACACTCTCTCAAAAGTTATAAAGAGTAATCGTAAAACGCTGACACTTGATGGTAACACTGCCAGCATAGAGTATGCAGGAAAAAAATATGATGCGACAGATATTATAAAGACACTTAAACAAAATGATATAAATGTGAATCAGATAGCTACATCAGAGTGGGAGAGGTTACTTAAAGGTCAAGGACTACAGCTGAACAAATCAAAAAAAGCTATATTCAGCATAACGAAGACTCCATCTGGATATAATATGAAAGTAATGAATATTGCTAAAAGTTGTACCAAGGTTGCTGGTATCGAAGCTGAACCCTAAACTTATAAAACATGGAAATACCGATAAACTCCAATCCAGAAGGGAAAAAATACATTCTTACAAACCATACTTGTCAGGTTGAAGGGCATACACTATATCGCATACGTGCTCTGAAAGATTTTGCAGGAGTCAGAGCTGGTGAACTTGGTGGATATGTTGAACAAGAACATAATCTTTCTCAATACGGGAACTGCTGGATATGTAATAATGCAATTGTGTATGAAAATGCAACCGTAAAAGATAACGCCAGAGTATCAGATTTTGCTGTTATTCGTGGAAATGCCCATGTGACAGGAGAATCAAGTGTATCTGAATCTGCCCATATTTCAGGTTATGTCCGTTTATCTGACTATAGCTCTGTATTTGGCAATGCAAACTTATGTGGAAATGTCAGTCTTTTTGATGATGCAATTGTAAGTGGCGATGCCAGAATTTCCGGGAATGTGGCTTTACATGGAGAAAGCCTTGTATGTGGTTTTGCAAAACTTACAGACAACGTATCTCTTTATAATGATGCCGAAGCGAAAGGAATTTGTGAAATAAGTGGAAATGTAAGACTATATGACCAATCTTCCGTCAAAGATTTTGCAAGAATAAGTGACAATGTTGTCTTATTTAATAAAAGTTCTGTAGCCGGTCATGCCCAGTTATCCGGCAATGTAACGATGAGCGAAACATCATCCATCTGTGACTATGCACAGGCAAAAGATAATGCAAAACTAAAAGATGCCTGTTATGTACATGGGTATGTCAAGCTCTCCGGGGATTGCGACATATCTGGTTGTGCCAATCTTGCTGGTAACGTACAGATACGTAAAAAAGGAAAGATTAGCGGCAATGCTGTTCTAACAGGAAACATATGCGTAACAGAAAACGCCAAGATTAACGGAGATGTCATTCTATCAGGTGACACAATAGTCAAGGGGAATTCCCATATCAGTACACAGATCGAGGCTAACAAAATTATAAAGCCCTGTTCTCTAAATGAAATATCAAAAGAAAATAGTCTTTAACTAAAAATAAAACAATATGGAAATCATTGGAATTATAAAAAAAATATACCCAATTCAGGAAGGGGTAAGTAAAAGTACCGGAAATCCCTGGAAAAGTATGGAATTTCTACTCGAAACCGAAGACAGGTACCCACAAAGTGCATGTTTTCAATTAATGAATGACAACTGTACACGTTTCGATATTAAAGAAGGCGATAAAATCAAGGTTCAATTTGACATGAAAGCTCGAGAATGGGAAAATAAAGCCTACAACACTCTTATCGCCTGGAAAGTAGATAAAATATAAATGGTATGAAAACGTTAATAGGAAAATGGATAGAGCAATACAAAGAGATTGCATCCAAAAAGAAAGATTAAACGAGAATATTTTATAATGTAAACATGCAATTATGAAAGCAACAATAAGAGAAATATTAGCATCAATATTTAATCCTAATTTACGTAAAATTCTAAAAAATCCAATATCAATAGGAAGCATATCTGAGCCTTCTGAGGACTTGCAGTGTACGGCAGTCCGTCTCGACGAACATGCCATCAACATGATTAATAAACCTTGTGAGCGAGCAAAAAAATATGTCATAATCAAAAATCCATACCACATTAAATTCATCGAGAATCCTTCTGAGGAACTACAGATTCTCTCTGTCAGCAAAGAACCTGATGCAATCGAACTTATAGAAAACCCTTGTTTGCGTGCAAAATTTGCATGCATATATTCTAAACCTGAAAATATCAAGTACATAAAAAATCCGGATAAAGAGATTCAGGTGTCGGCAATGCAGAAATCTCCATGCCTCATAAGTGAGCTGGAAAATCCATGTGAAGCTGCTCAGCTTACTGCTGTTCTTAACACACCAGAAACTATTTTTAGCATCCCTAAACCAGGTATCCGTACTATGCTGGTTGCCGTCGAGAAACTTGCTGGTTTTAGAATATATCCCAGCGACAAGAATTTGGATACCATTACAGGAATCATTACACAATGCTATAAGCTCAAAGAAAATGAGCTGAACTACAAGGAATATTTTAAGAATGAAATTTTAAAACTTAAATTAAACGATACGCTATGAGATTCAATTTAATAGAAAGTTCACGCTCACTTTTCAATGCAAGAGCGATAAAGAAAGATCCATTCAGCATAGTTTTACTGGACAACCCTTCAGAAAAACTACTTTCTACCGCCGTCAGAAAAGACAGCAGAGTCTTTCTTTTACTGAAGAACCCTTCAGAAAATGTCAGCCGAATTGCAATTTCTAAGAATCCATCTTTTATAAAACTTATCCCAAATCCGTCTGAAACACTACAATTATTAGCAATAAGTAAAAACCCAACACAAATAGTAAACATTAAAAAACCCACATTAAAAACACAATTAAAGGTAGTGACCGCATCTCCTGAATGCATCAATCTGATTGAAAACCCTTCCATAGAAGCAATCAAATTATATGTAGGAAATGATTACAAGAGGTTTTGGGACCTAAAGTTAAGCAATGAGAAACAAGAAAAAGTATTTAATGAGATATTCCGTGGAAAAGAATCATGGAACATTCCAACAGAAGAACTTATTACCTGGTTAAGCAACTACACAAAAATTAAAGCTGACAATATAAAAGACATCTATAACACTATTAAAGACTCTATCAATGTAGATAGAATGAGCATTAAGCAATGGCAGGAACTTATTACGACCGGTATGTGCCGGGTAGGAAAAAAAGAAATCGTGCTATCACAGAAGGATGGAGTTTATAAAGTAAATATAAACCAAGAAACAACAGAAAACCAGATAGAAAAACAATCAGATATTAAAAAAGAGAATGTCAAGTCAGAAGAGGCAGTGAAGATAACACCGGAAGTAGAGAGAATATCACCACAACAAACACACCTTCGTGAATGTCTGAAAGGCACAAAGAAGAAAATAACAGAAGTGGAACTGTTGGGTGAATTAAAGAACAACAATCTTACGTTGGATGAAATGAGCACTGACCAAATCAGCGAATTAATCAAAAGTGGAGAAACATCAATTAAGGACAAAACCATTAAACTAAAGAAAGAACCGTCTGGATATAAAATCAAGATAACAGAAATGCAAAATGAGCAGACTGGAGAAGCTGTCAAAGAATTACCCAAGATGCAGCTCCAGGAGTCTCAGGAAAGTGTCGAAGAAATCCACCTCTCTAAAGCTCAATTAAAAGATATTGAGAAAAAAGGGTTCGCAAAAATTCCGGGAGGAAAAATTATCAGCAAAATACAAACACCTGCCGGCTATACATTAAAAATATATAATGTGATTAATACATTGACACGTCAGGGTCAAGCAGAAGCATGATATTATGGTACATTCAAAATATTACAATGAGCTTAAAGACTATTTAGTCAAATACCATCCAGATATGGCTATGGATGATGATTTCATCTCATTACGTAGTGAACTTGCACAGGAAACATTCATCGAATGTTCAAGAGAAGGCATGAACATAGAAGAGTGCCAGAATGAAGTTAATGAAGTTCTGTATTCAGGACTTCATTTTTCTCTCTATCAGCTCGTCGAAGATATAATAGAAGAAATAAATCTTTCATTCAGCGATAAAGATAAGTTCATCATGCAAATGTTCCTTCTCGTTCAACCCATTGCAGGGAAATACAAACCTGACGACAATTTTGAGAGAACATCAGAGTATGACAAACTGTATACAGAAATCAGCGAACATATAAACCAATACATCAAACATTATGAGCTACAATAAAAGCCAGGCACTGACTAATAACATCAATGCTATCCGAACAGCCTTCCTATTGAAATATGAGAATCGTATTCCTAGTAGGGAAGAAAAAGATATTCTTGAGAAGTACACTGGCTTTGGCGGTCTGAAATGTATTCTCGACACCCGTCCGGTAGAGGAATGGCCATCCTCAGAAAAGAGCCTATATCCTTTGGTGGAAGAATTAAAGCAGGTAATCAAGGAGAACAGTGATTCTGAATCTACAGCAGAATCCTTCTACCGCAGCCTGAAGAACTCCGTGCTTACAGCTTTCTATACACCAGAACAAATAGTCAAAACAATAGGAAAGCAAATAGAAAATTCAACCAAAGGAAATATTGATTATATGCTGGATCCTTCAAGCGGGAAAGATGCAGGAAAATATCTGAGTGCATGGCGGTCAGCAAGTATGGAAGATGGGGCAACAGAATATATTGGGACTTACAAAAGTCATCAGATATATATTAAGAGCGTACAGGGGAATAAATATTTCGGCCTTGTCGGTTCAAGTGGCCGACATTATCAAGCACAAACAGCCTTACCACTGGCTCATGACCGATGTCCAGAATGGTTGGATGAACTTGGCAACAGCCTTTCTGGACGTGCTGAAAAAATGGAAAAAGATATATCCCGGTTCAATCATGACATTAGTGAGCTCGAAAAAAAACTGACAAATATTAACTGGCCCAAAGAGGAAAAACTCAGACAACTCAAATCAGAAGCAGCCATTTTAAATAACAAGATTAACAATGAGCTGAAGAACAATAAAGACACCAGTGTTCATACAGAATATCGTGGCCGCACGCTTGATGTGAATGGAGATAAAGTAATATTATCAGTAGATGGAAAAGAGTATGATTTATCTTCTGATATTGCTCAAGCCTTGAAATCGGAAGGCATGTCTATCAGTGACCTGACCTATAACAACTGGGATACACTTACAAAAGGAATGCCTTTAAGTATCAATAAGAACAAGAATCTGATGATAGTAAAAAATCTCTCCAGCTATTCTGTCAGACTGAATGATGCCACAAAATCCGTTGCTTCATCAAGTGAGATGGAGGCAGAATGAAAAAAGAGAGCATAATTGCTCTCTTTTCTTCTATCAAATATCGCCATTTAAAATGGCCTGAACTTCCTGAATTATCCTATCATAATTTTCCGTTACCTGTTCCGGCGTTACAAATTCATGAACAGGCAATTCCTCTTCTTCCATTTCAAACATCTTAAATTTGGCCTTAAATTCCTTTACATTCGCTCGCGTAGCAGAACCAATAAATTCACCTGGTTCAAGTTCAGAGAAGTCCTTACCCTGATATACATCTTCTTTCTGTGATGATATAGTCACGCTGGAATTGGAAGAGGAACCAGATTTTCCTGCGCTTCTCGAACGTCTCTCTTTTTCTTCCTTACCAAAGAAAAGCGGGTAATACTTCAAGGCTTCCACATCTTTAGTTCGCCCGAGGAACATATTACCGAAGTTCGCTTCTACTGAAGAACGGTCAAGTTTTCCGTACAGATTTTCCAGCTTCGCACCGGATTGTGTAAGAAGAACAAAAGCAGCTTTATATTCACGCAAAACTGATGGTAAGGTCTCAAAATTTTTAATCTTAACCGTTGTCATTTCATCCAAGAAATAGACAAACGGAACTTTGTTCTGCATTGTGAATTGGCGCGAAGATATACTCAAAAGCATAGCTATAACAGGTGAATAGACAGAGTTCTTTGAAAAATTATTGCTGACAGCAAACATCTTCGGGTGCTCCGGATCTATCAGATTAAAATCAAAATCATTGCCGGAAAGAACCCATGCGATCTTTTCATCTGTTGCCATTGTCGCAATTTGATTTGACAGAGTGGAGATATACGAAGCCTGAGTTTTTTCTGAGCCTTTAGCCTTCAAAAATGCTCCAGCCATCATTTCAGATATTGTATTTTGTTCCAGGAATCTGGTAAGACTATCCTGAGAAGAATTCATTATAAGAGTAAGAATATGGGGGATTGTACAATACTCTCTATACTCATCATACAATCTATATGCTACTCCTCTAAGAATACCCAATCCTCCGGCAAACCATTCATCCTGCTTTGCATCCTTAGCCTGCATGGATAACAGCATATCTTCCATGAGCTGCATCAATACAGTTTTATCCGATACATTTTTTAGTGGATTGAATCTGTATGAGCGACTTAAATTATCAAAATTGATATAATAGAACTCACCTTTATAATCATATTTCTTCATCAAATTATATGCTGTCCGGGTATAATCTATATCCTTGAAGTCATAGATAAATCCAGCAAAACCCAACCTAATATATTCCTGCAAAAGCCACTTTCCTATTGACTTTGTCTTACCACTTCCAGCACCTCCATATACAAGGAAATTCGCGTAATAGTAGTAAAATTTAAGTTCACGACCACTGACTCCGGAAATAACCGGCAAACATATTGCATTATCATTAATCCGATTCCTTGAGTTGCTGGGTTTTAAATCTTTCAATATAAACAATATGAATACCACAAAAGCAAGAATAATTGGATAGAGATAAACTACACCTAACAAATTACAGATAACTACCTCTAGTAGCATAAGAACTACAAATAAGGCAATATTATACCAAACTTTAGAAAATAGTTTAATCGAACCAATTAAAAAACTCAAACAGAATAATATGCCATAATAAAACCATTCATCTTGTATTATTTCTAATAGTTTCATAATGATTTACCTGTTAAGACGTTTAAAGCTATTGTTTTCATTTCATTGATAAATGCCCTTTTAGGATTTACGATAAAACGGTATATTCGTAAAGAATTATTAAATACTTTTCTTTCATTCTTTAATTCACCTTGCAACAGCTGTTGTTTTAATTCACGCATTGCAATTACCTGCATCTGCTGACGCTGTTTCCATTCTTCATAATCCCTCTTATTATATACATAATATGGTAAATAATTATAATCATCAGCAAATCTGGTAGCGCATCTTTCAGCCCATTCGGAACGATCAAATCCTACCACTACTTCCTTTCCATCAAGCAGCTGTCTATTTCCTCTGCTCTTGGTTAGTGGAGACAATGAAACTGTCTGAGATTTATCCATTCTTGATACAATTATGTGTACATGAAGCTGTAATCCTGGTTTCTTATCTCCACACTTTGCTCTACCATTTTTCACTTCCTCAGAGTCTCCCTTATAATGTCTTTCTGTTTCGACTCTACCAAACCAAACAAGATCATTACCAGACTTCACTTTCTCTCGATAAAAGTTAGCAGCATATTCATCCATACAATGGCGTGCATAGTTTTTAAGTTCTGCTATCACCTGTTCCTGTTCATGGTTCGTCAAATCGGAAAACTCCTGGACTCTTGTTTTTCCGGTTACTTTTTCAATAAGATGCATTAACTCATTTTTACTTGGATTAACAGATAGCATGTAAAACTTATCCTCGTTTCTTTTCAAGGTACGATGATTGTTATCTATCACATGAAGCACATTTGCCCCAGAAACGAAATCCTGCTCAAAAGAAAAGAAGGAATCAAAATAAGGTCTTACATCCTTCCCCTCTTTGGACAAATATTCTACCAACTGAAGGCAAGAACCTTTATTATCAGAAACACCCGGAGTATTTACCGGCCGATGGACACTACAATACATATTCACTTTTTACTTTATCCAATAATTTATCAAAGTATGATTCCGGAACCTGTAGATCATCACCAAATGCCGCACGCCGAAATTGTCTTTTATCACAAAAGACATCAATCAAATTAATTAATGACTCCAGCTTTTTCTTATATTCTTCGGGGGATTCTCCAGACTGCTTATAACGCTGAAGTTCTTCCTTCAGAGATTTGTTTTCATTGGCTAAACGAACGAGCTGTTCATTATTCATACTCATATTTCCTGAACTAAAAGACTTGTCAAACAGCGGGCGAAAAATATCTTTCTCCTGGCACTTTACAATTTTAATTAAGTCTTCAATTCTCTTTTCTAACCTCGCTGTAGGGTTCTTTACTTTCGTTTTCGGAGAAGTACAGGTTACCTCAAAATAATCTAACATTTCAGCAATATAAGAATTATAACTTATATCTTTTTTTAGTTCATCAAGTCTATATTTTGTTCTTGCCGAAATCCTTATATGCCTATCAAGATTTTCTTCCATGTTAACTTATAATTAATTGAAACAAAGGTACTAAAATATGTTTTATATAGCAATGTTAACATAAATAATTTTTATAATTTATATTTATCTAATATTCAAGTATTTACAAATCATGTTAACTTCATGTTAACTTGATAATTAACTGATATACTGTTTATTTAAGCTGTATAGTTTACATTTGTAAACATGTATGTTAACATTAAAAATTATAACTAACTGTTTATTAACGCTTTGCGTTAATCATGTTTTCGCCTTGCGGGAACACCTCTTGCTCTTCCTTAAAAGTCATCACTAAAGGTCAAAGACCTTTAGCTCTATGCTAGCGCATTTTAACTGACGTTTAGGGGAATAAAAAAGAGGATAGAATGGTGAGCTACCCACGCCTGAAGGCATGAGCTTCGGACTGTAATAGTCCTCTTTTTTCCTGCTTCATCCTGCCGTTGCTTTTTAGGACACGAGGTCGGTCATCCACAAGAGGGCAGTCCACAGGCTTGACTTTCCCACGCTCCGTGGGTAGGGCTTTCAAGCCAAATTCCTTTATGTTGCAAGCGGCATTGAAGTCCCGGTCATGGTGTGTACCACATTCCGGACAAGTCCAGCTTCGCTCGCTTAGTTTCAATCCTTTATAGATATGGCCGCACTTGCCGCAGGTCTTCGAGCTCGGAGCAAAGCGGTCTATCTTTATGAGGTTCACGCCATACCACCTGCATTTATATTCAAGCATGGTGAGGAACATACCAAAGGACGCATCGACTACTGACCGTGCCAGATGATGGTTGTGCTGCATACCCTTCACGTTCAAATCCTCCATGCAGATGGTACGCACTTGGCTGTCATGCGTGAGTGAATGCATGTTTTTGTAAAAGTAGTCCTTCTTACTGTTAATGATATGTTCCTGAAAATATACTGTCTTAACACGCGACTTGTTAATGTCACAAAGCTACGTTCTACTCCCAACTCTGAAAAATTTGCATCTTGGGAAAATTATTAGCAATAAACGTATAGGGGAATAAAAATCTTAATGTACTCCCATACCTGAAGAAACTTGCTTTAATACGCAAAAAATCTAGAATGAAAAGAAATTATATTAAGAATTTTAGAGACTACACAATGTTAAATAGTCTTTATATAAAATTTTATCTTGCATCTTATTTGCTGCAATAATAAAAACACTTATATTTGCAACATGAAAGGAAAGAAAGAACGTAAGATAGGAGAATTGTTAGGTAATATAAGGAAACTTATGCACCTAAGTCAATCTGAATTAGCTGACAAAAGCAATGTTATAAGACAAAATATATCCCTTATTGAATTAGGGAAATGCAGCCCTGGAGCAGATGTCATCCAACGTATTGAAGATGCTTTAGGAATAGAAAGGATTTACGTAACTAAAAATAATATAATTATGGGAACACCTGATTTTTTCATACTTGGTTCAACAGACAATTTAAAGTTTCTGAAAGTATTACAAGTTCTGCCATGCTTTAAAATGGTAGAAATATCAAAAGACAAAACCATTATTTCGGCTATCTGGAATGAAGACTATGAAATGGAGTACGACGAGCCAGAGATAGAAATAGAGGCTCTGTTAGCTAACCAAAATTGGTGTTGCGGAGATCCCGAAGAATATCCTGTAGGTTCAAAATGCTGGTGGTATATAATGGACCTTGAACCAGAAGAGGATTAATGAAACAGAGATTTGAGATATATCTTGGAAAAGAGGAACTACAGCTTGTAGAGTTGTTAAAAAAAGATACCGGATTTAAGAAGCCAGGTATGGCAATAGCTACTGCCATACATAGCTACTTCCGTTACCAGGAAACGATCAAAAGATTAATAGCAGAAAATATTCAGTTAAAAAGTGAACTAGCAAAATATGAATAATACATCATTTCAGGAACTTAAAAACCGTATAAAAATTAGTGATGTAGCTGAATATATCGGTTACCGTCTGAATACTAGTGCCGGCAAAAAATACCTTGAGTATCGTTTGTATAACGGCAATACGAAAGTGGATGAAATCGTAATATATACGACTTCTTACTCTCAAACATTCTTCAGCCGGAACGGATACGGTGACAAGGGAGATGTTGTAAACTTCATAATTAACCGCCTACACCTTTTTTCCGGCTATCAAGGATTCGGATATGATGCTGTTGCAGATATCTTGTGTAAGCTTGCTGGGTTAGATATTGTAAAAAACAAAAACAACGTAGTTCTTAATAATGAAGTAAAATTCTGTCTTGATGATTACAACATATCTTGTAATCTTAAGATAATCTATGCCTATCTTGGTAAAATCAGGCAAATGGATGCTTCCACGATTTCTGATTTTCTAAAAATAGGTGCTGTATGTACAGTATCTAACAAGAAAAACAACTATACGAATGTTGCATTTCCCTATCGAGTTCTATCTAATCCTGACCAAGTCGTGAATTATGAGCTCCGGAACTACAACCTACACAAGCAAGAAGGGTATAAAGGATTTTGTCCTGGTGGCAATAAATCAACCGCCTGCTGGATCGCATCATTCGCTCCGATATGGAAAGATGTGCAATCCCTCTACATTGGTGAAAGTGCATTGGATATGATGTCTCTATATCAACTTCTCCCTGAGCGTATGCGAATAAATGCCGCCTTTATATCCATAGGCGGAAACTTAGGATATGGACAGATAAAAGATATAAAGCATTTATTCCCACATGCTGTTATATATCTTGCATTTGACAATGACCTACAGGGACAAATATATGATGTAGAAGCAGCATATTATATGATAAAAGGCAAAGAGCCCAAAATATATAGAAATGCGGAAGGAAAAGTCGTTATAAAGTTTGAAAGTCAAGAATTGATTATAAGTGATTCTGATTTTAATTCTAAGACATTTCTACACTCTCACGGAATTGAAGCTGATTGGCTTCATATTATTAAAGCTAAAGGTGGCAAAGATTTTAATGATATGCTTAAAAAAAACTGATATGCAGATTATAAAATTTATTATCAAAACACTCTTTTTCCTGACTATTGGATTAATATTCAAATGTATAAGGGATTTTAGCAGGTGAACATTTGGATATTGAAATTATAGACATCTATATTTTTATTAATACAAAAATATAGATGTCTATAATTATTTTAAGCAACCATTCTGCTACGGATAAGCTCTGCGTTACGTTCTACAAGTTCTACAATGCGTTCATGATATTCAGTCAGTTTATTACATACACCTCGACTTTGTATGACCTTCAAAGTTTTCAGCGAAACCTCTACCGTTTCAATGCGTTTACCGTCAATGGTTGCGGATAGGATAAGAGAGTCTATTCTCTTGTAGTAGCCTCCAACACAATGGTGCATCAGTTTTCCTTCAAGTTGCATTTCAGCCACACTTTCAATGACCTTTACAAGAATAAGGTTGTCGGAAAACACAAGTCCGAAGAATTTACCTTTGGACTTCAGATAATTCTTTTCGTCCTTGACCAACTGTTCCCTGCGTTGCTCCGCTCTTTCCCTTTCAATCTGTTCTTCGCGTTTTCTGACAAGTCGGTCATGTGCCTTTTTCAAGTCTGTCGGACAAACATATTTTGGGCAGTGGATGTCTTTCCCGAAATGTCGGAGCAGTCTTACAAGGTCACACCACATGGAGGCATCTGCAATATGATAGCCGTTTCGGATACAGATTTTTATGGAGTTCCAATATTCATGTAAATTGATATTTGAAATGACGGCATATCTGAACATTTCTGTCTGTCCCGCTTTAAGCAATGTTTCCTTTTTGCTGTCCGTCAGAATGGCGGTAAAAAATTCGTATGGGGTCAGTTCATGGAATGCTCCCTTGAAGCCGTTTCGCCTTAATTCGGGAATGATGCGCATTGCCGGATAAGTCTTGTATGCGTCTATGTTGTATGCTTTCAGCATCTTGTTGCTGCGCAAATCCATATCGCTCCATTCAGTCCAAAGGTCATAGTACATCGTGTGCATGGCTCTCAGTCGGGCAATAACTTCGGTCTTTCCATTTGGGGCAATCCACCATTGCACCACCTCTCTTATGGAATACTCCGCTTTCTGTCCTACCTTGTATGTTGCTCCTACCATAAAATAGCGCAACACTTGATAGCTTTTTCGGGTCGTAATGATTTCATAATATGCGCTGTCCCTGAAAACTCTCTTTCGGGTATCAAGTATTTCAAGTTCCTTTCCGCAATGGGGACAGCTACAGCCACATATAGTTTCCGCAAGAGTGTGTCCGCCTTTCCAGCGGTGTCCACATTCCGAACAAGTGATAGTTCCGCCTTTTGTGCGGTAGGCATGATGCTTGAAGCAATGTTCAAAAGCGTATGCTTTCTGCTTGTCTGTCAGTTCGGGCAGTCCGCTTGACAAACGGACTACCTCTTTCTGTATGCGTGTTCTCGGTTTCATATCAAAAATCAAATAATGAGGGTTGGACTTGTGTTTCTTTTTTCGCTGTCGGCTTGTTGCGGTTCTGTAGCTTTTGGAGTTCCATCTGCTGATATTGGGCAACCGCCTTTCTCCTTGCTTCCTGCTTTTCCTCTTCTGTCAGTTCCACCACATGGTTTACAACTACTTGACATTGTATAGGCTTGCCTACTTCAATCTCGTTTTCATCGTAATAGTGAATGGCTTGTCCGTAAATCTCTCCGTCTGAAAAGCCGTTGCAACCGCTTTTCTGCACATAGTTCAGAATGTATGTGACACAATCGTCTATGTTCTTGGCTGGGTTGCGGTAGCTTTTGGCGAATAGTTCATCTTCCGCTGCTCTCTGCTCCAAAAACATCTGTATGGTTCGTTTGAAATGGTCTGTTCCTTTCATAATCTCAAATTTTAGTCGGGTTGTCGCTCAAATAAAGTATCTCGCAATCTTCCACTTCTGTGGGAAGTCCGAAAAGGGGGTAATGGGTGAAATAAGGCTGTGCGTTCCCTTCTTCATCTGTGAGGGGTGAAACATCTTGTACTTGCCATTGCTTCATCCATCTGTCTATTGTCTGAACTTCATCGTCTGTGAGTGCGGTTGCATCACCATAGATGATATAGGCTAAACTCCATGTGGGTATCTTTTCCGTTGTCCTGTTCATATCCGTTCTTTTATGGGGTCAGACAATCTCTTGTAAAATCTCCGTATGGTATTGTGGAGGACATTCCACCAAAAGAAAACCGATAAAGTCCTTTCTCGCTTCCTTGTTGAGTTCGTGGTATAGCCTTCTTAGGGTTGAATGGTTGCCGTTGATGTAGGTTTCCACCATATACTCAAAGATGTTGTCCACCTCGTAAAATCTGCATTGCTGCGCTGCTGTCTTGCTGTATCGTTTCATAATGTTATGCTTTTGGGAGTTAATTCAAAGTGTCAGTAGCCATAGGAAAAAGCCGAAAATGGCAATGAGAAATATGATGAATACCATTACATTGATAACCATTCGGAATACTCCACAGACTATTTCTCTGATGATGTACCAAAGGATATTGACTATCCAAAGGAAACAGCGCAACAGAAATGCGAATACTGCAAGTCCAATGGATTGCGCTGTCTGTCTTATGTTCATTGCCGCTGTCATTTTGGGTGTCGTTTGTCAAGTTCTACTATTCTGTCAATTCTTCCGTACAATATCTTGCGGAGTGCCGTCTTGTCCATAGCCTTGTATTCTCTCCATTGTCCGTACTGGCTTACAAGGAATGTCCTCAGTATGTCGGAGAAGTCAAACCGCCATCCTTGCAATGGTATCGCACTTTTGAAATAGGTATTGCCGTTTACCTTTTCGGTTATCCAATTCTTTTCCTCTCTGTTCAGCACCTCGCCATTATTCACTTTCATACGAAGTCTGTAAACCTTGCACTCATGTAGGCTTTCCAATGTCGGAACTTCCCACTTCACGAATTTTGTTGCTACTGCTGCTTCCATATCCATTTGTTTTTATTTTTAATGCGGATTCGAGAGCTGAGGGAGTTGAGTTTCCAACCTTATATGCCTCCCGTTTATCCGACATTTTTTTTAATGCGTCTTTCTGTCGCTTCGGTCGTTTTCGTTTCGGGTGCTTCAAAAAAGGTAGGGAGTGGGTAGAGCAAGGGTTTTCAAAGAAAAAATACTACCCGCAGGGCTGGAGATTTTTTCTAAAAACCATTGAGCATCCCAATCCCGGATTTACCTTTGCACCCAGAACGGGAACGATCCACCTGATGCGACTGTCTGAAAGACCATCAAAATGGAGGTAAACGGATGTGGAGGCATATTGGATATGAAATGTTCCGGGAAAAGAAAGAAAGGAAATCTCAAAAAGAAGGGATACGGCGAAAACGTGAAACCGGCAAACATTCCAAGAAAGTATGTTGCAACCGTGTGGCTAAACCTGTTTAGTTATGCGGTTGCAATTTTCTTTCCGGTTTGCCGTCATGGGTAATGGCACTTTTCATTTATGGAAGGTGTGGTTACCCATGACTTCCGTTTTCGATTAGAGGAACCGACAAAAAAAGAAAATCAACAGGTGACAGCCGTAAAAGCACCGCTTGTGGCATAAGCAAAAAAAGAAAGGGGCCTTGCATCATCAGTCTGAACATGGTTCAGGCGTGACGCAAAGCCCTTTTCTATGCTTATGCAATAGTAGGAACATGGTCGTCAATTTATTGATGATGATGTTCCTACGAATAAATTCGCTTTTACGGAAAAACTTGTCTGTGGAGCTTAAAAAGCTGGATTTTTATTTCAATATATGCCATTAAAGTGGTATTTTTCTTGACTTTGAAGTTCCAAATTTTATGTTTTGCATTTTCTCAATAGAAAAATCCTGTTTTTGCGTAATTTTCCTTCGCGAAAAATGTATTTTATCTGTATTTTGTTTGTTATTTCATCTTTTTTGCGTATTATTGTAACATATATTTGTAATATATCCTTAGAATAAGGCTTTAACATATACAAACAGATAATCTATGATAGGGAAAATTGAAACGCAACTCAAAATGGATAAATATGACCTTGAGGCCGTCTTTACTCCGGCTGTTGTTAATATACTATTCCTTGACTTTGTTTTCACATGTACGCTTCTGCCCATCGTTAAAAATGCAGAATGGTGGCACACTGTCATTACCCTTGTAGCACCGCTAGCAGCCTCTGTTGTACTATTCCGTTTTGCTATGTACTTATTCCGTGAAATCGCACGCACAACTGTTGAAAGTATGCTCTACCAAAAAGATCGATTGCGATTTCCTACAAGCTCCATGTTACTCTATAACGACACAAGTATCAGTAAAATGATGAAAAAGAGAATAAGAAAAGACCTTATAGCAAAATATAAAATAACACTTTGCACAAAAGCTCAGGAAGATGCAGACGAGATGGAAGCACGTAGGACTGCAAAAGATGCTGTAGCACTAATACGCAAAACTGTGGCTGAAAGAGAGGACGTCATGACATACCGTAAACTAATACGTTATGGCATGTTCCGAAATTTCCTCGGAGGTGCTCTGTTCTGCTTTCCCTTTTCAGTAATCTGCTGGGTAATAAACTTTTATTTGACTAAAAGCGAGAACATAACCATAATTATTGCTATAATATTTTATCTTATTATAATAATAGTAGACTACGTCTTAACTCGAAGTGCTGCTGTAGATTACGCAGAAACATTGATTACAACTTTTGATAAAATTAGAAACAATGAAACATACAATTAAGTTTTATCCCGTTGGAAACGGCGATTGTGACCTCATCACCATTGGAGGCGCAAATAAGAAAATGATGTTCGACTGCAATTTCTGTCAAAAAGCAGAAGAAGACAATGATGATATGTATGATGTCCTTGACGACCTTCTTACCAATGAGCTTACCTCAAAAAAGTGTGGTTTGCCGTTCTTGGATGCATTTCTCCTCACACACCCGGATCAAGATCACTGTCGCAGTTTTGCAGATAAATTCTATCTGGGTGATCCAGACGCAGTTCCTCAGTCTGCCAAGGATACAAAAAAAATTCTTATTGGTGAATTATGGTATTCTCCACGTGTTTTTGAAGAACAGACCAGCAATCTAAATGCAGATGCTAAAGCCTTCAAAAAGGAAGCTAAACGCCGTATGGATCTTTTCAAATCCGACTCAAAGAAAGCAGATAAAGATGGGAACCGCATCCGTATCATTGGTTGGACTGACAATCCAGACCTAAAAGGTCTTGAAGATAGGATTGTTACTCCTGGTAACACCATTTCCGAAGTTAACGGCACTTCCTGTCGTTACTTTGAAATGTTCATTCACGCTCCATTCAAGGATGATATCGAAGGCGAAGACAGAAATATGACAAGTATTGTTACCCAACTACGTTTTAGTTCTGAAAAAGAGAATCAGATTGCTCGTGTTTTTTTGGCCGGTGACTCAGAATGGCGTGTTATTGAGGAAATAATGAATAAGACCTCTAATGATGATTACCTCAATTGGGATCTTATGGAGGCACCTCACCATTGTAGCTACAAGTTCTTTGCTGATGACCGCGAAGACGACCCTAATCAGGCATCGTTAGATTTCCTTGACAAAAAAGAGTCTAACGCTTTCGTTGTATCTTCATCAAAGGTTGTTAAGAAAAATGCCGATAATCCTCCCTGCCAAAAAGCAAAAAATCGCTATACTGATAAAGTTGGCGAAAGCAATTTCTTTTGTACCAGCGGCAAGAAGGATGATGATATTCCTAACCCTATCGTTTTCGACATTGAAGATGGAGAGATAGGACTACACGAAGACGAAAAAAAAGAAAAAGAATCCAGTGCAGCAGCCAAGTATACCAAGCCTCACTTTTATGGATAAGATATCAGATAAATACTCAAAGATCGAACTAACTGCCATCGGAGAACTTGCTGAGGAACTTATTTCCCTCGCAAGTGCCTTCGATGACGGTTGTTTTAGTCTTATAGAAATAGACAACGACACAGTGGGACTATGTGGCGACATTAATACATTTGCCCGCTCTAAGTCGGCTTTGCGGCATATAGAGCCTGTAGTTATTGTTATTAGTAAAAATAATTGGCATAATATTACTCCCTTTGTATTCTCAGATAGACCAGATTTTCCATTCAATAAATTTCCTCACGTTAATTACGAAAAAGATAATTTTCCGCCTACTTTATGTCTCACCCGCGAGGACATAGATGACTGGTATGCAGAACACACACTTAAAGACTATGTTATGTTGGTGATTGATTGGTTCCGTGATGCGGCGAAAGGAAAACTGATGAAACTGACTGAAAACGATGAGTTTGAGCCACAGCGCAATCACAGCAGGGATCACTTCCTGCTACGAGTCACTTATATGGATTCATTTTTGGAGCACAAAAAGGAACCTGAATGTCATTTTTATTCTATTACAATTCTAAAAGATTTTCCAGATATTGCTTACGGAAATGAACAACACAAAGAACTGGTCAGTAATGCAGTAGGTGTCCGTTTGTTTGCCGGGAGTGAAATAATAGATGACAATTGGTACACACATTATCCTGCTACATTGGGTGATTTATTAGAACACATCAAATCATACGGTTATCCTTTAGCCATCGATAATCTGAAAAATGTCTGC
>OHAH01000522.1_pt1 | contig 30884 bp, 26 predicted proteins | sample 1577071 | NCBI WGS metagenome assembly OHAH01 (sample SAMEA3541520, study PRJEB24748) | human gut metagenome | biome: human gut; feature: human-associated habitat; material: faeces | place: China | collected 2012 | reverse complement strand
CGGCTCTTGGCGCGGAGATCCGCCGGAGCGGTGCTTAAGCCGTAAGGCGGGAATTGTGCGGTGTTGCCCTATGCTTATTCACCGTACAACACCGCACAGCGGGCATCCACTTCCCGTGCGGGCAGGGCGGCGGCCATGGCCAGGGCGGCATCTTCCTTTTCTTCGGTGGTAAAATCCCCCTCCAGCGGGAAGTGCTGCAAAATTTTTTGCAGCAGGTCGTCGTAGTAGCGGGCATACAGCACACCGCGGTCGGTCAGGTACACTTTGCCGTAGCGCTTGCGCACAATGACATCGTGTTTCATCAGGCAGCTTAAAATGCTGGTAACGGAAGGCTTGGTCACGCCCATGGCCTGGGCCACTGCCAGGGGGGTGACCTCCGGCATGGTTTTGGCCAGGTGGTAGATCGCCAGCAGATACCGCAGGTTTGTATCGGTCAGGGTCAAGGGCTTTCCCTCCTTTTACAACAAAAAGGGTGCGGGCATCCACCCGCACCCCCGTTAGGCCTCTTTGGGAATCTTATTTTTCGTGGCAGCAGCTGCCGTCACAGCCGTGGCAACTGCCACCGCAGCTATGGCATCCGCCGCCGCAGCCGCCGCCCCCGCAGGAGCCGTCGCAGCAGCCAAGACCGCCGGTCTTATGCTCGTGAACCATGAGCCAGCCCGTACCGCCGAAAACGATGATCGAAACAATGATCGTAGGCAGGTTAAAGTTGGTTGCCAGAAATTCCATCATAAAAAATTGCTCCTTTCTGAAGAGTTGGCAGACATTCCTTCAGCAATTACTTGGAGGCAACAGCCTTTTTCTCGTCGAACTTGACTTCGTTGACGCCCTCGTACTTGTTGGGACGGAACAGCAGGTAGATGGTCAGGATGACGATGGCGATTGCAACAACCGTGAAGATGTTGAAGCTGACCTCACCAGCGATCAGGCCGCCGATCTGGTACACAACCAGGGAAGCGCAGTAAGCCAGCAGGCACATATAGCCGATGGCGATAGCAGTCCACTTGCCGTTGTTCATTTCACGCTTGATGGCGCCCATAGCAGCGAAGCAGGGAGCGCACAGCAGGTTGAAGATCATGAAGCTGTATGCGGAGATGGCGGTGAAGTTAGCAGCAACCTCGGGCCAGATCTCGTCGCCGTTCTCAGACAGCTCGTCAGCATAGTGATACAGAACACCGAAGGTACCAACGACGTTCTCCTTGGCGATCAGGCCGGAGATGGAAGCGACGGTTGCGCGCCAGTCACCGAAGCCCTGCGGAATGAAGATCCAGGAAATTGCGCTTGCAACGATAGCCAGGATGGAATTGTCCTGATCCTCGACCATGCAGAAAACGCCGTCTTCGAAGCCGAAGCCCTGGAGGAACCACAGGATGATGGTAGAAGCCAGAATGACAGTGCCGGCACGCTTGATGAAGGACCAGCCGCGCTCCCAGGTGGCGCGCAGGACGTTGCCCCAGGCGGGCACGTGGTAAGAAGGCAGCTCCATAACGAAGGGAGCGGGATCACCGGCGAACAACTTGGTCTTTTTCAGGATGATGCCGGAGATGATGATGGCTGCAAAGCCAATGAAGTAAGCAGAGGTGGCGACCCAGCTGCTGCCACCGAACAGAGCACCCGCGAACAGGCCGATGATGGGCATTTTAGCACCGCAGGGGATGAAGCAGGTGGTCATGATGGTCATACGGCGGTCACGCTCGTTCTCGATGGTACGGGAAGCCATAACACCGGGAACGCCGCAGCCGGTGCCGACCAGCATGGGGATGAAGCTCTTGCCGGACAGGCCGAAGCGGCGGAAGATACGGTCCATGATGAAGGCAACGCGGGCCATGTAGCCGACATCCTCCAGAATGGACAGCAGGAAGAACAGAACGAGCATCTGGGGAACGAAGCCCAGAACCGCGCCGACACCGGCAACAATGCCGTCCATGATCAAGCCGTACAGCCAGTCAGCAACGCCGATGGATTCCAGCAGGCCGCCCAGAGCGTTGGGGACGATCTCGCCGAACAGAACATCGTTGGTCCAGTCGGTGGCAAAGGTGCCGATGCCGATACCGCCGTCCGCAACGGAGGTGCCCATTGCGATGGCATACATCAGCCACATGATGGCTGCGAAGATCGGCAGGGCCAGAATACGGTTCGTGACGAACTGGTCGATCTTATCGGAGGCGGTCAGGTTCTCGGTGCGGGGCTTCTTCTTGACAGCCTTGTCAACAACGCCGTTGATGTAGGCATAGCGCTGGTTGGTGATGATGCTCTCGGCGTCATCATCCATCTCCTTCTCGCAGTCAGCGATGTGGGCATCAATGTGGTCAAGCAGTTCCTTGCTGAGGTTCAGCTCGGCCTGCACCTTGTCATCACGCTCAAACAGCTTGACGGCGTACCAGCGCAGGAAACGGTCATCGACCTTGCCCTGAATGGACTCCTCAATGTGGGCGATGGCATGTTCAACGCTGCCGGTAAAGACATGGGGCAGCTCGCCTGCCTTGCCCTTCTTGGCGGCGGCAACGGCCAGTTCGGCGGCCTTCTCGCTGCCCTCGTTCTTCAGGGCGGAGATCTCGATTGCCTCGCAGCCCAGTTCCTTGGACAGCTTGTTCAGGTCAATCTTGTCGCCGTTCTTGCGGACGAGGTCGATCATGTTGACGGCCATGACCACGGGGATGCCCAGTTCAATAAGCTGGGTGGTCAGATAAAGGTTGCGCTCGATGTTGGTGCCGTCAATGATGTTGAGGATGGCATCGGGCTTTTCGTTGACGAGGTAGCCGCGGGCAACGACCTCCTCCAGCGTGTAGGGAGACAGAGAGTAGATACCGGGCAGGTCCTGAATCACGACATCGTCGTGCCCCTTCAGCTTGCCCTCCTTCTTCTCAACGGTAACGCCGGGCCAGTTGCCGACATACTGGTTAGAACCGGTCAGGCTGTTGAACAGGGTGGTTTTACCGCAGTTCGGGTTGCCTGCCAGAGCAATTTTAATTGCCATGTTGGTTATACCCCTTTCTTAAAAATGCAATCACTCAACCTCGATCATCTCGGCGTCTGCCTTGCGGACGCTGAGCTCATAGTTGCGGACCGTCAGCTCCATCGGGTCGCCCAGCGGGGCCACTTTGCGGACATAGACGCTGGTGCCCTTGGTCAGGCCCATGTCCATGATACGGCGCTTGACAGGGCCTTCGCCGTGCAGCTTGGCAACGGTAACGGTCTCGCCGACCTGTGCATCTTTCAGAGTCTTCATACTTCGTTCCTCCTCTTGGTACAATCAATCAAACAGCCGAGGGGCTGTGATTCCAAATTTTTTACGCAACGATAATACGCATGGCCAGGGTCTTATCCAGCGCGATGCGCGCTTCCTTGACCTGAAGGATGAGGTTGCCGCTGATCTCATTGACCACGGTAACGGTCTCCCCCACGACAAAGCCAAGCTCGGCCAGATGCTGGCGGACCTCATCCTTGCCGGTGATCTTTCGGATGGTAACGGTATCGCCTGCTTTAGTCATCGTTAAAGGCATTCCACACACTCCCCTTTTGCGATTCTGCAATATATTAGCCTATGCTAACGCTTGGTGCAAAAGCATGCGGTTAGAACGCTCTAACCGCTTACGATGGTAGTTTACCACCACTAACTCCCGATGTCAATACGGAAGTTAGGCTAACCAAACAGGTTTGTGAAAAGTAGATAGTTATTACTAACTTAAATTGTGCAGCTTTGAACAAATTGTGAAAGCATCACGGCAGAGGCCGGGCAGTGATGCGCACTTACGGAAACCACCCGGTAGGGGCGGGGCATGCCCCGCCCGCAGCCTACCCGTAACGCCGCACTTGCGGGAAGGCCGAGGGCCGGGCATGCCCGGCCCCTACAGGCAGCAAAAAAGCCGGAGGGACCTCTCTCCCCTTCCGGCAATTCAATATCTTATTGCCCCTTTTTCTGCTTCCGCGTCTCTGCCAGATGCCGCACCGCCAAAACGGGATGATGGAACAGCATCCGCGGACCGCTCCAGCGCATGACCTGGCGGATGCGCTCCCGCATCTCGGGCTTGTAGCAGTGCGTTTGGCAGACGCTGCAGAACGTTTTGGTCGCTATATGCGGGCAGTGGTCCACCCGCGCGTCGGCGTAGTCCCGCAGGACCGCGCAGTCGGGGCAGAGCCGACCCTTGGGTGTGCCGTGATGGCCGCGGCAGTATAGCTCGATCATCAGGCCGACAGTGGCCTTTTCCTGTTGGCGCTTCTTCTCCGGGGTGCCGGGGACGCCGCCCCCTACAGTGTTCGTAACGGCCATCAGCTCATCCTCCCGTTTTCCACAGAGTACGTCGTGTCAGCAATTCGCATCGTCGAGGCGCGGTGGGATACAAGCACCACGGTCTTGCTGGCCCGCTCCTCGGCCAGACTGCGCAAGATGACGGCCTCGTTCAGGCTGTCGAGGTTGCTCGTCGGTTCGTCCAGCAGAATGAACGGTGCATCGTGCAGAAATGCCCGTGCCACACCGAGCCGCTGCCGCTCGCCGCCCGAGAGGGTATCGCCCAGCTCCCCGACGGACGTGTTGTAGCCCTGCGGCAGCGTCATGATAAAGTCGTGGATGGACGCCTTCCTGCAGGCTGCCACGACCTGCTCATGGGTCGCGTTCCGGTTGGCAATTTTGACATTTTCTTCAATACTGTCATGGAACAGCACGGTGTCCTGCTCGACGAAGCTCTCCGCTGCGCGCAGCGACGCCGTGTTGATGCCCTTGATGTTCTCGCCGGAGATCTCGACCCGGCCTAAATCCGTGTCCCAGAACCGCATGAGCAGCTTGAGCAGCGTGGATTTGCCGCTGCCGCTGCGGCCCGTGATGCCCACGATGCCGTGCTCCGGGATGTGCAGGCTGACCTCCTTCAAAATCTCGCTGTCGCGGTAGCCGAAGGTCACGCGGCGGGCGTCGGCACCGCGGAACACAATGTCCCTGCCGTCGGTGACCTCGCGCACAGCGGGCTGCTCATCGAGAATATCCAGAACGCGGTTGCCCGCGGCGAAGGTGCTTTGCAGCCCGGTGCCGAGATTCGCCAGCGCGATGACCGGGCCGAAGCTGCTCATGAGTGCCACAACGCTGACGAGAGCACCGTCAAACCCGATGGCACCCGCCATGAACAGGCTGCCAGCCAGCGCCAGCATACCGGCGTCCAACAGCTGGATGATGGCCCCGGTCACGGCCTGTGCCGTGCCGCCGGCCTCCTTCAGGCGGCGCTCCTGCCTGGCCAGCGCGTCGGTGCGCTGGTTGATTTGCGCCAGCCGATGCGCGCCGTCGTTGTATTGCAGGCTCTCCCGCACGCCACGCAGGCTGTCCAGTACAAAGCCGTTCAGCGCGCCGAACTCCGCGCGGAAGCTCTCGCCCGATTTGCGCGCACCTCTGGCGGCTGCCACGGGTATGCTGATGCCGATGACCGCATAGGCCAGCGCCGCGTACAGCCCCAGCGCGGGTGCATAGCTTCCCATAAAGCACGCCATAACGACGCTTACGATGACGGCAATGCAGATGGGCGAGATCGTGTGCGCGTAAAAAACCTCCAGCAGCTCAATGTCCGCAGTCAGCACGGCAATCAGGTCGCCCTTGTCGCGGCTCTCCAGCTTGGCGGGGGCCAGCTGGCGCAGCACGCCAAAGACCTTGTCCCGGATGAGCGCCAGCAGCTTGAACGCAATAAAATGGTTGCAGCCCTGCTCCGCGTAGTGCAGCACGCCGCGGGCCACGGCCAGAATCGGCAGCAAAATACAGGCGGTTTTGAGCACAACGGGCACAGAAAAGTGCAGGCTGTCCAGCAGCGCATACACACCCAGAACCGGGATGAAGATGGCGCAGAGAAAGCCCGCTACGCCCAGCAGAACGGCGCAGACCATGACCGGGGCGAGAGGGCGTACCAGCCCTACAAGACGGTACATGACGTTGAAATTGCCGCGGGTACGTTTGTTTTCCATCACTGTGCCTCCTTCCCGTAGTTTTCCAGTGCCTGCTGGCGGTTCCACAGGTCGGCGTACAGCCCGCCCTGCGCCAGCAGTGCCTCGTGCGTGCCCTGCCCCGCCGGATGGCCGTGATCCAGCACGTAAATATTGTCCGCCTTTGTCACGTTGGCAAGGCGGTGGGAAATCAGGATGACCGTCTTGCGCCCGGCCAGCCGGTGGATGCCCGCCATGATGTCGTTCTCGCTCTCTACGTCGATGTTGGACGTTGCCTCGTCAAAAATATAGACGGGACTGTCATGCAGCAGTGCGCGGGCCAGTGCCAGCCGCTGCCGCTGGCCGCCGGACAGGTTGCCGCCGCCCTCGGTCAGCGGGGTGTCCAGTCCGTCCATCGAGCGCAGGAAGTCCGCCAGATTCACCTGCTCCAGCGCGCCCCACAGCGCACCGTCGTCTGCGTCGGGCGCGGCCATCCGCAGGTTGTCGGCCACCGTACCTTTAAAGAGGTGGCTGCCCAGGCTGACGAGTGTTACATTTTTGAGCAGGCTGGCCTCGCTGACGGCGGAAAGCTCCTGCCCGCCGATGGTCACATGCCCCGTGTAGCCGGACACGCGCCCGGTCAGCACGGCGGCAATCGTGGACTTGCCGCAGCCGCTCTCGCCCACCAGCGCGGTGAAGCTGCCCTGCGGGAAGTCAAGATTTAAGCCATGCAGCGTTTCTTTTTCGGCCGTGTAGCCAAAGTGCAGGTCACGGCAGGCAATCGCGCAGTCCGCGCCGAGCTGGGCGGTCCTGGCGCTGCCCTCGGGCAGGTCCAACAGCTTGAAAATTTTGTCGCTGGCGGCCATGCCGTTCATGGCAACGTGGAAGTACGACCCCAGCGCGCGCATCGGCAGGAAGAAATCCGCCGACAGCAGAATGATGCAGAGAGCGCCCGGCAATGTTACGCGGTTTGCATTGAACTCATGCGCGGCCACGATGATGCCCAGCGCCGCGCCGCCGTAGGCGATGACGTCCATGACGATGATCGAGTTGAGCTGCATCGTCAGCACCTTCATCGTCACCTTGCGGAAGTGCTCGGCCTCACGGTTCATGGCCGCGTGGCGGGCCCCGTCGGCCTGATAAATCTTGAGCGTGGTCAGCCCTTGCAGGTTCTCCAAAAAGCTGTCGCCCAGCGCAGCGTACCGGCCCCAGTACTTGCCCAGCAGTTTTTTGGCAAACTTCTGCACAGCTACGATGGAAACGGGAATCAGCGGCACACAGATCATCAGGATGACCGCCGCGTGCAGACTGACTGGGGCCAGCGCAATAAACAGCGTGACCGGTGCGATCATGGCGTAGAAAAACTGCGGCAGATACGCGCCGAAGTAGGTCTCGAGCTGCTCGACGCCCTCGCCTGCCAGCTGCAAAACCTCCGCGGTGGGCACGGCCTGGGTGTAGCTGCCGCCCAGGCGGAGCAGCTTTTCATAAATGGCGGCACGCAGCGTTTTTTTGACGGTGCAGCTGGCGTTGTAGCTGGCCGACGCCGCGCCGCGCGTGCAGAAAAAGCGCACGATCAGCGCACCGAGAATGTACAGAAGTGCGGTGGGCAGGTCCGGCTCTCTGCGCACAAGTCCCGTTAGAAAGAGGGACACGGCGAAGATCATCACGATGTTGGCCAGCAGCGCAAGGAATTGCAGCACAACATTCCACGCAATGTACCGTTTGGAGTCGCCCATCATCGAAATCAGGCGTTTGTTGATCATCATAAGCGGTTGTTCCTTTTTTATATAGTGCGGTAGAGGCCGGACATACCCGAAAGATCACACCTTTTCCTTCGTGCGCAGCGGCAGGTAGCCTGCGTCGCGGATGGCCTTGCGGATGACCTCCTCGTCGGCGTCGGCCTTCGTCCAGACCGTCACGTTCTGGGCGCTCAGGTTCACCTCGGCCAGCGTGTCGGGCAGGGTGTTCAATGCGTTTTCCACATGGCGCTGGCAGTTCTGGCAGGTCATGCCGTCCACGCCCATGACGAGGCGGTGCGGATAGTGGCTCTTGTTGGTGTCCGCCACCCTGACTTTTTTAGCGGGGGCGTCATGCTCACCGCAGCAGCCGCCGCCGTGGCGCAGATGGTGGATAAAGCTGTAGATGCCGTAGCCGACGGCAGCCACCAGAATCAGAACAATAATGACGTTTGCCATAAAAAACCTCCTGGTTAGTGTTTTCTAATTCGACTTAGAATATACTAACTTCTGCTTTGCTTTTTGTCAAGAGGTATCTTTTTTGATACTGCCCGGCAGGGGCCGCACATGCCCGGCTCCTGCCGCGCAAACAAAGAAGGAGGGGCATCGCTGCCCCTCCCGGTATGGATGGATATGGAGAAAATCAGGCATTGGCCAGAGCGGTGCCAAGGGCTGCACAGGCAGTCTCGGCGTCGCCGTCGGGGGAGCCGTTGGCCATGACAGGCTCAACGACCAGACGGGCACCGGCGGCCTCGGCGTCCTCGGCCCAGGTGCGGATCCACTCGCCGTCACCCCAGCCGTAGGAGCCGAACAGGCCAACGGGTTTGCCGCTCAGAGAGCCGCGCAGATCCTGGTACATCGGCTCGAACTCGCTCTCCTCCAGCTGCTCGGCGCCCATGGCGGGGCAGCCCAGCGCAAAGCCGGTGTAGTCGCCGGCGGAGGAAACGTTGAACTCGGAGGCGGTGAACTTCTCAACAGAAGCGCCGGCAGCGGCAGCTGCGTTGGCGACCAAATCGGCCATGGCCTCGGTGTTGCCGGTGCCGCTCCAATAGATAACTGCGATCTTGCTCATAAATAACTACTCCTTTTATAATTTTTATGGTGCATCGTCAGGCGGCCACTGTCAGCCGACTGATCGGGGTGCCGTTGTAATAGCAGCGGGCGTAGATGCGCTCGCACTTTTTATAGCGGTCAAACTCTGCCTGCGCAGCGGTGGGATCGGTGTAGACCTTCCAATAGCCGCACGCGGTAAAGTTTTTGCCGCGGTTTTGGATGAACCCGATGACATCCGCCAGCGGGTATCCCAGAAAAACGCCGATCTCATGCGGGAAATCTCCCTCACAGCAGAGCCTTTCGGCCAGTTGGTCCAGCAGCTCGTCTGTGGTGCCGGGGGTGTAGCCCTCCCCTGCCAGAAAGTCCAGCATGTGCGGCGCTGCCAACAGCCTGTCCACACGGGCCGGGCGGTATACATAGACCAGCACGGCCCCGGTGCGCGGGCACTGCCTAAGCACCCGCACCGTGACCCCGCGGGGCGACAGCGCGGCGTGCCAGGCGGCGGCCATGGCGGCGGCATCCTGTCCGGGCGCGGGCTGGTAGCGGAACAGGCTGGCAGGCTTGAGCCCCGCCAGTGTGGGGGCGCATAGGGTGGCCAGGTCGCAGGCGAAGCTGCGCGGGCTGGGGATGACACGCGATTGCTGCATGAGATGACTCCTTACCTCTACAATAGTTAGTGTCTGCTAACCATCGGCCCCATAAAACCGCCCGGCACGGGGAGAGAACCGCACCGGGCGGGCTATGGTTGTTCCGAAGGTCGGATACTTGCTGCGGTTAGCCTTAACTAACGCTAACAATATAGCATGTCAAACACGAACTGTCAAGGGGTTAAGCAAAAAAAGAGAGGAGTGAGGAGATTGCGCTGCGGTAAAGCTCTTAACGGACTTTTCGCATTATGCGCGTGCATCTGTTACCGCTCAATGTGCAGGAACGGATGTTATCTCCTCTCTCCTATCTCCTCACTCCTCTCTAAACTTAATAGTTGCTGCTCTTCAGCTCAAAATAGCTCTGTGGATGTGCGCACACCGGGCACTTGACCGGCGCGTGCTGACCGATATAGACGAACCCGCAGTTGCGGCACTGCCAGACCTGCTCGGTCTCGCGGGCGTAGACCTTGCCCGCCTCAATGTTGGCGGCCAGCGCTTTGTAGCGCTCCTCGTGGTCCTTCTCAATCGCGGCGACCATCGTGAACAGCGCAGCGATCTGGGTAAAGCCCTCCGCCTTCGCCTCGGCGGCCATGCGCGGGTACATCGAGGTGTGCTCCTCGTTCTCGCCCGCGGCGGCCATCTTCAGGCAGGTCAGCGTGTCGGGAATCTCGCCGTTTTCCATCAACAGCTTGAACCAGATCTTGGCGTGCTCCTTCTCGTTGTTGGCGGTCTCGGTGAAGATGGCGCTGATCTGCTCATAGCCCTCCTTCTTGGCCTTGGACGCGAAATAGGTGTATTTGTTCCGGGCCTGGCTCTCACCTGCGAAAGCCTCCCACAGATTTTTCTCGGTCTTGCTGCCTCTGAGTTCCATAATGAATACCTCCGTTTAAATAGGAATGAGTCTTAATATGACTTTATTATAGCATACAAACAGCCCCTGTCAAGTAAAATTTCGGAATGGAATCTTAGTGATCTTGCACAGACGGTTGACAAAGCATACATTTTAGTGTACTATCTGAATAAGATATATTCTTAAAACAGAAAAGGAGGTCTGCCCATGACCCGCCAACGCGCCCTGATTTTGGGTATCATGCGTGAAAAATGCCCGGAGCATCTGACCGCTGACGAAATTTTCAGCCATGCGCGGCAGGCCATGCCGCACATTGCGCGCGGCACTGTGTACCGCAACCTGAAATTGATGGAGCTGGACGGTGAGATCGGTCATCTGGAAATGCCCGACGGCCCGGACCGCTACGACGCCAACCCGACCCCCCACGGCCACCTGCTGTGTGACAGCTGCGGCGACCTGGCCGACCTGCCGGTGGTGGGACTGATCCGCGACATTGAGTCCGCCATTGGTACCGAGGTACGCGGCTACACGCTGACGATCCGCTACATCTGCCCGAAATGCCGCGCCAAAAACGCGCAGTGAGGTTCTGATTTATGGCAAAACAGCGTGACCCTGTAATAGATAGTATGCGCGGCATCGGCATTGTGCTTATGGTGCTGGGGCATTCGGGCTTTCGCGGGACGGACTTCATCTACCTGTTCCACATGGCCCTGTTTTTTATGCTGAGCGGCTGGCTTTTCAGCCTGCGCGGCGGGCCGGTGCACTTTATCAAGCGCAAAGCCGTCACGCTCTGGCTGCCCTTTGTGCTGGCAAACACCGCCTTTACCGTGCTGAACAACCTGTTTTTAAAGCTGAATATTTTGACGAGTGATGAGCGCATTTTGCAGGTTCCCGGCAATGCCGTCACAACGCCCGTGACGGTGAAGGATGTGATTGGCCGCACCGTGCACTGGTGCGTGTTTGACGGCGGCACCCAGCTGGGCGGCGCGATGTGGTTCATCCAAGCACTGTTTCAAGTATCTATTCTGTACGCTTTGGTGGAATTTATTCTGCAAAGGCTGCTGCATGGTGCCGATACGCTGCTGCCGCAGGGACTTTTTTCCGGCGTGCTGCTGTGGGTGGGCTGGCGCTGCAGGCTGGCCGGATGGAACGTGTGGGGGCTGGGCATTGCGGCCAGCTGCTACTGCCTGTTCTACCTGGGCACGGTCCTGCGGCGCACGACGCGGGAAAGCATACCGGCGTACCAGCGTGGTATTTTTACCGCAGCGGCCTTTGCGGTGCTGCTGATTCTGGGGCAGCTCGGCTCTGTGGGTCTGGCGGGCAATGGATACAGCGGCCCGATTTTCCTGCTGCTTGCCAGCCTGGCGGGCTGGGTGCTGGTGCGGGAGGCCGCGTGCCTGACCGCTCCCCTGCCCTGTGTCCGGGCGGCGCTGGCCTATCTGGGCCGTGCGACGATGCCGATTGTGATTTTGCACTTTTTGAGCTTCAAGCTCGTGACCTGGCTTGGCCTGCTGGCCACAGGCGGAGAACCGTATCTTCTGGCCGCATTCCCGATTTACTTTACGGGCGGTGCCTGGTGGCTTGCCTACACCGCCGCGGGCCTGGTTCTGCCGCTGGCAGCAAACGCGGTGTACAAGAAAATAAAAAATACCGTCTTAGCGCATTGATGTAAAAAAAGAGCCCCGCGGGGCTCTTTTTTCTTGCCTCCCTCTGCGAGACAGACTCCCCCGATACGGGGGAGGTGGCGCTTGCGCCAGAGGGGGCCAAGAAAATGCTTGATTTGTGACACATTCCTGCTCCCGTCGGCGTTATAAGGGTGAAAGGAGGCGAGCCGATGCAAAACGAACAGGATTTAGAAAAGCTCGTACATGCCCATACCGCTGCACTGCTGCGGTACTGCACCGGCCTGCTGGGGTGCGAGGCCGACGCACAGGATGCTGTGCAGAAAACCTTCATCAAGGCGTGGCAGCAGCGCCACACGCTGCGCCATGACGGCACCGACAACGAGCGCGCGTGGCTCTACCGCATCGCCTACCGCACCTCGCTGGACATGCTGCGGGCAACCAAACGCGCGGCGGCCTACCCCACCCCGGAGCCGTTGGAGCAGGACCCCGGCATCAGCGAAGAGCTGCGCGCGGCGCTGAACACGCTGGCCCCGCTGGATCGGGCCCTGATCTTAGAGCGTGTGCTGGACGGGCTGGATTACGCCGCACTGGCGTGCATTCACGGACGGCCCGCCGCCTATCTGCGCACACGCTACCACCGCGCCAAAAAGCAGCTGGCGCAGCGATTGAAGGAGGGGGAGCACTATGAAGTATGACCGCGAAGAAGCGTATTTGCACGAAAAGCTGACCGGCGGCCTGCACCCGGCAGGCGTTGACCTATGGCCCGCCGTGGCTGAGCACCTGCCCGACGCGCCCCCCGCACGGCACCCGCGCTGGAAGCTGGCAATCTGCTTGGCCGCGCCGCTGCTGATTGCCGCCGGAGTGCTGGCAGGCACGGCAGAGTTCACGAACCTGCGCGAAAACCCGCGCCCGTCCTTTGCGCCGGAGGCCAACACCGGGTACGCCATCACGTATGAGCGGCAGTATTTTGCGCTGGATGAGGATTTGCTGGCGGGAATGGTGGCAAACCATAATGGGGAGATGTCAGACGATGGCTGGCTGCCGATGAACGCCAAGATAAACGGCCAGCTGCACCCCACCGACGCGGACTACGCCGATTGGTACGCCCGGGCTGCACGCGGGTACGACAGCTGGGTGGAAATGACTAACGCGACTGGTCTGCCGCTGGCGCAGAACACGCTGCTGGATGAGGGAGATACAAGCACTTTCCCGTCGATTGCCATGTATCCGTCCGGCATGATCGACATCCCGGATGAATATGACGATGGTATGCCCTATACGCCGAAATTTCAGGAATATCCCGCCGGATTTATCCCCATCGGGCGCGGCGATACACCGGACAAGCTCTACCTACGCACGGGTGTGCTTTTGGATAGCTACAATGTAGAAATCATGGCAGTTGCCTATCTTGGGGATGCGCCCAAGGAGATGGCAACGGATTTGTATTGGCAAAAAAGTGCCGGGTTAACGTGGCAATGTGAAAGCTACCCCATGGCCAACGGCAACACCGCGCTGATCCCCCACTGTACAAGTAACCCGAACTCGAGGCCCTACATCCAGTCCAGAGCCTACTTTGCGCAGGACGGCATTTTGTACCAAGTCTATTGCCGTCCCTATACGGATAGCCTTTGTTACAGTGCCTCGCAGGAGAACATCTGGGCAGAACTGAAGGTGGTTTTGGACGGATTCTCTTAAAAGGCTCCCCGGGAGGGGAGTTCCGCCCGCAGGCGGTGAGGAGTGGGCGGCAGGCTGACGATTTAGACAGCAGCTCCCACCCATCCCTCCGGCCCGCGGCCACCTCCCCTCAAGGGAGGCTTTAAAGCAGGCTATAAAAAGAGAGAAGAACCTTCGCCCTGCGCGAAAATTCTTCTCTCTTTTTTCTCTTTTATCTCTCCTCCAGCGGCACATACTCCCTTGTCTGCATGATGCTCTGGTAGGCCGGGCGGATGATCTTATCCACGTTGACAAGCTCCTCCATGCGGTGGGCGGACCAGCCGACGATACGCGCAACCGCAAAGATCGGGGTGTACAGCTCCACCGGGATGCCCAGCATGTCATACACAAAGCCGGAGTAGAAGTCCACGTTCGTCGAGACACCCTTATAAATATGGCGCTTCTCGGCAATGACCTGCGGGGCCAGCCGCTCGATCGTGTTGTAATACTCAAAGTCGCGGCTGCGGCCCTTGGCGTCGGCCAGCTGGTGGACAAAGCTCTTGAACACCACCGCGCGCGGGTCGCTCAGCGAGTAGACCGCATGGCCCATGCCGTAGATCAGGCCCTTCTGGTCGAACGCCTGGCGGTCCACAATGCGGCCCAGATAATCAGCCATGGCCTCCTCGTCCAGCGGGTCGGTGACGTGGGCGCGTATGTCGTCCATCATCTGCATGACCTTGATGTTCGCGCCGCCGTGCTTGGGGCCCTTCAGGCTGGAAAGCGCCGCCGCGATGACGGAGTAGGTATCCGACCCGGACGAGGTGACGACGCGGGTCGTGAAGGTCGAGTTGTTGCCGCCGCCGTGCTCCATGTGCAGCAGCAGGGCAATGTCCAGCACGTGGGCCTCGAGGTCGGTGTACCTCTGGTCGGGACGCAGCATCTTCAGCAGGTTTTCCGCCGTGGACAGGCTCGGGTCGGGTCGGTGGATGTACATGCTGCCGCCGCACTCATAGTAATTGTAGGCGTGGTAGCCGTAGACCGCCAGCATCGGGAAAACGCTGATGAGCTTGATGCACTGTTCCAGTTGGGTCTGCAGGTCGGTCTTGCCAATGTCGTCATCGTAGCTGGCCAGCGTCAGCACGCTGCGGGTCAGCGAGTTCATCAGGTCGTGACTGGGGGCCTTCATGATGACGTCGCGCACAAAGTTTGTCGGCAGGTCGCGGCATTTGGCAAGGCAGGCGGTGAAGCTCTCGAGCTGCTCTTTGTTCGGCAGGTCGCCGAGCAGCAGCAGATAGGCCGCGCCCTCAAACGCATAGCGCTTGCCGCGCAGACCGCGGATCAGGTCATAGACGTTGTAGCCGCGGTACCAGAGCTTGCCCTCGCAGGGAACCTTCTGGCCGTCGCGCTCCTCAAAGGCGTCGATGCGGGAAATGTTCGTGATGCCCGCCAGCACGCCCTTGCCGTTTTTGTCGCGCAGACCGCGCTTGATGTCGTATTGGGCAAACAGCGTGGGATCAATGCGGTTGTTGGTGACACATTCCTCGGTAAAAATGCGGGCTTCCTTTTCAATGGCTGCGTAGTCGCTCATGGTGACGGCCTCCCTTTCCCTTTCTTGTCCGTGTGTGGTAAACACTTTGTAGCAGCGGCGGGCTATTCTACAAATCGTATAACGCATAAATCTATTATACATGGAAATTGGACAGTCTGTCAAACAAAGTTTTTGTGAACAAAATGACAAGGCTGTAGGGGGCGGCGTCCCCGACGCCCCGCGGAGGGGTCAAGACCCCTCCCTACAAGGCCACAATAAAAAGGGGCGACAAACAAAAAGGGAGAGGCTCTCCCTCTCCCATGAAACGTGATTATACTTTTACTCCGCCACCAGCACCGTCACGCTCGTCGGGGCCAGCTCCAACGCATCCCGGAAGCAGGGGCCGAAGGGTGTCACACCGGCGTGGACGCCGTCGCTTACTTTGCGCCAGGTACCGGCGGGCAGGCTGGCCCACTGGCGGGTGCGCTCGGGGTTGTAGTAGACAGCCAGCTGACCCGCCGTGGCCGTGCCGTCGTTCTCCGGCACAAAGCCGATGAGCCAGCCCGGCAGCGCCAGAATAAACGGCTCCGGCTCCCCTGCCGCGCCGCTCAGCCGCGGATAGGCGCGGCGGATGGCCAGCATGCCGCGGTAAAACGCCGTCAGCGCGGCAAACTCCGGGCGGTGGGCGCGGGTCCAGTCCAGCCGGTTCGTGGCCAGCGGCCCCTTGTAGCTGTTGTGGTCGCCGTGCTTGGTGCGGCCCCACTCCTCGCCCGCCTGCATAAAGGGCAGACCCTGGCAGGTCAGGTAGATGCCCGCCGTCATGCGGTTCTGTGCCAGCAAATCGGCGTCGGGGCAGTCGTAATCGCCGCGGCGGCCCACGGCGGCCAGCTTGTCCCAGAGCGTGTAGTTGTCGTGGGCAGAGACGTACTGCACGACCTGCCCGGCGCGCTTGGGCAGGAAGCCGTGTGCGCCGCTGCGCCACGCGCTGATCGAATGCAGCACATCGTAGCCATGCTGCGGTGCGCCGTTGACATAGCCCGCGTTGGCCGCGTCAAAGACGTTGCCCTTGATGCAGTCCCGCGTGTCATCGCAGAAAAATCCGATGCGTTCATGCAGCGCGTCGAGGGCGCGCTTGTCGGCGGGGCGTGCGCCGCCTTCAAGGTTCGTGCCGCCGCCCATCCAGGGCTCGCCGTACAGTAAAATGCTCTCGCCGCCGGGCAGACTGTCCAGCGCGGCGCGGATGGCGTTCATCGTGTCCACATCCTCCAGCGCCATCAGGTCAAAGCGGAAACCGTCGATGTGGTAGGATGTGGCCCAGTACAGCACTGACTCGACCACGTATTTGCGCACCATCGGGCGCTCGCTGGCCAGGTCACAGCCGCAGCCGGAGCCGTTGGTCATCATGCCGTTGGGCCAGCGGCGGTTCCAGTAGCCGGGCACGGTGCGCTCCAGATTGCTCTCGCCGTGGTAGGTGTGGTTGTAGACGACGTCCATCACGACGCCCAGCCCCGCGCGGTGCAGCGCGGCGACCATGGCGCGGCACTCCTTGACGCGCACCTCGCCGTGGAACGGGTCAGTGGCAAAGCTGCCCTCGGGCACGTTGTAGTTCTGCGGGTCGTAGCCCCAGTTGTAGCCGCCGTCGGGGCGGGACTCGTCCACCGTGGCGTAGTCGCAGATGGGCTGTAATTGCACATGGCTGATGCCCAGATTTTTCAGATAATTCAGGCATGTCGGGTGTTCGCCGTCGTTGTCCAGCGTGGTGTCATCGGGCGTGAAGCCCATGAACTTGCCGCGCCACTCCGGTTTTACACCGCTGTGCCCGTCAGCGGAAAAGTCCGCCACATGCACCTCCCACACGCTGCGGGCGTGGGCCGGGATGTCGGGGCGCCGGTCCTGCTCCCAGCCGTCGGGGGCGGCCTGTGTCAGGTCCACCACCATGCCGCGGGTGCCGTTGGCCCCGGCACTGCGGGCGTAGGGGTCCACGACCTCATGCACGCGGCCATCCGGGAAGTAGATGCGGTAGATGTAATACGTCCCGTGCAGGTTGCCGGGCAGCACAATGGCCCAGACGCCGCCATCGCCGCGGCGCATTTCGTGTACGCCCAGCTCTTTCGCGCCCGGCTCGGCGTCGGTGCCGGTGGCATACAGGCAGACCACGACCCCGCAGGCAGTGGGAGCCCACAGCTTGAAGGTGGTTCCCTCCGCCGTTGGATTTGCACCGAGGTCGCTGCCGTGGTAATAGGGCAGCTCACAGGCCTGATGCCAGTTCATGAGTGATCGCTCCTTACAAATAGTCTGCATTTATTGTAGCAGGTAGAGCGACAGTTTGCAAGGGAAACGTTTCAACGCCCAGCGGAAACCTTTGCATCCGGCATCCCATGTAAAGAAGCCATATACAAGCAAAAATCCCCTGCCCGTGCGGACAGGGGATGCGGTTGCTTATAGAGGTGGATCACTCGCCCAGATGCCAGATGTCCTTGTTGTACTCGGCAATCGTGCGGTCACTGCTGAACAGGCCGGCCTTGGCAATGTTGATGACGCACTTTTTGCGCCAGCCCAGCGGGTCGCAGGCGTAGTCGCTCAGGGCCTGACCCTTGCGCACCACATAGGCGTTGAAGTCGGGCAGCGTCTGGAACCAGTCCTTCCAGACCAGCTCATCGTGCAGGCGGCGCAGGTTTTCCTCATGCCCGGCGGCCAGCATCTCTGGCCCGACGAGGAAATCGACGGCGCGGCGGATGTTGGGGTCACCCTCCACCCACTGGCTGGCCTGATAGTCGCCCATCTCATAGCGGTGGATGACCTGATCGGACGTCTGGCCGAAGATATAGATGTTCTCATCGCCGACCTGCTGACAGATCTCGACGTTCGCACCGTCCATCGTGCCCAGCGTCAGCGCACCGTTGAGCATGAACTTCATGTTGCCGGTGCCGGACGCCTCCTTGGAGGCCAGCGAGATCTGCTCCGACAGGTCGCAGGCGGGGATGAGCTTCTCAGCGGCGGTGACGTTGTAGTTTTCCACAAAGACAACCTGCAGATACTTCGACACGACCGGATCCGCCGCAATGACCTTAGACAGGGTCAGCAGGGCGTGGATGATGTCCTTGGCAATCGTGTACGCCGGGGCGGCCTTGGCACCGAAGATGCTGACCAGCGGTGTGGCGGGCAGATGCCCGGCCTTGATCTCATGATACTGGTGGATCAGGTAGAGCAGGTTCAGCTGCTGGCGCTTGTACTCATGCAGGCGCTTGGACTGGATGTCGAACATTGCATCCGGGTCAACGGTGATGTTCTGCGTGCGGTGCAGCCAGTCGGCCAGTGCGCGCTTGTTCTGCGCCTTGACGGCGGAGAACTGCTGCAAAATATCGACATTTTCCGTGTAGGGCAGCAGTTTTTCAAGCTCAGCGGCGTCCTTGCGGAAGCCGGAACCGATGAGCTTTTCGATCTCGGCGGTCAGTGCCGGGTCGCACTCCAGCAGCCAGCGGCGGAAGGTGATGCCGTTGGTCTTATTGTTGAATTTTTCGGGGTAGAGCTGGTAAAAGCCGTGCAGCTCGCTGTTTTTCAGGATCTCGGTGTGCAGATAGGCAACACCGTTCGTCGAGTGGGTGAAGTGGATGTCCATGTGGGCCATGTGAACGAGGTCGTCCCCGTCGATGATGGCCAGACTCTCGTCGGTGGTGCGGGTGCGGGCCAGCGTGTCGAGCTTTTCAATGATGGGCATGAGCTGCGGCACGACGGCGTCCAGATAGGCGCGGGGCCACTTTTCGAGCGCCTCGGCCAGAATGGTGTGGTTCGTGTAGGCACAGGTCTTTGTGACGATCTCGACGGCCTCGTCAAAGTCGATGCCCTTCTCCCCCAGCAGGCGGATCAGCTCGGGGATAACCATGCTGGGGTGGGTGTCATTGATCTGGATGGCGGCGTAGTCGGCCAGATCGTGGTAATCACAGCCGCGGGCGGCGCACTCGGCCAGAATCAGCTGGGCCCCGGCGGAAACCATCAGGTACTGCTGGTAGACGCGCAGACGGCGTCCGGCCTCGTCGGAGTCATCGGGATACAGGAAAAGCGTCAGGTTTTTGTCGATGTCGGTCTTGTCGAACGTGATGCCGTCGTGGACGATGCTCTCATCAATGGTGTCGAGATCGAACAGATTCAGCGTGTTCGTGCGGCCCTCGTAGCCCGTGACGGCCAGCTTGTACAGACGGGCGTTGTAGGTCTTGCCGGCCAGTTCGACGGGATAGACCGTATCCGTTTTTTCCGCCCAGGAGTGGGCGGTCAGCCACGGGTCGGGCAGCTCATTCTGGACGCCGTCCTTGAAGGACTGGTGGAACAGGCCGAAGTGATACCGCAGGCCGACACCGTCGCCGGGCAGGTTCAGCGTGGCGAGGGAGTCAAGGAAACAGGCGGCCAGACGGCCCAGCCCGCCGTTGCCAAGGCTGGGCTCCGGCTCGACCTCCTCAATATCGGACAGGTTTTTCCCGGCAGCGGCCAGCGCGGCGCGGGTGTCGTCGTACAGCCCTAAATTGATAAGGTTGTTGGACAGCAGCTTGCCGATCAGAAACTCGGCGCTGATATAGTAGAGCTTGCGGCCCGTGACGGGACGGACGCGGGCGGCGCTCTGTTCGCGGACGATGTCCAGCAGGGCCAGATAGATTTCCTGGTCGGTGCAGGCGGTCAGGGGCTTGTTGGTTCTGGCTTCCATCGCAGCAGTCATATTCATAAGAGGTTGCCTCCATTCGTGTATGGGCTTCTTGGGTACAACTTGGTTATACCACACAAAACGTGCATCTGACTTGCAAAATACCCGCAACTTATGGTACAATACTATCATGCGAGGTGAAAATATGGCGAAACAAGAGCGTTTGCGCGAAGCAAAGCAACACGGGGCCGCGTGGTTCCCGTTCAATATCTACCCGTGTACGATCCCGAAGGACTTCCCGCAGGTGGCGCTGCACTGGCAGGACAGCATGGAGCTGGTCTTTGTCAAAAAAGGGCGCGGCATCGTGCAGGCCGGGCTGACGACCTACACGGCACAGGCGGGCGACATTTACGTGTTTGCCCCCGGCGTACTGCACGCCCTGCGCCAGCTGCCCGGTGAGGCAATGGAATATGAGAACATCATCTTTGAGCTGGAGCTGCTGGGCGGCGCCGGTGATATCTGTGCCGAGAAGTACCTGCTGCCGCTGCAGAGCGGACGTCTGGCTCTGCCCATGCGCCTTGGCCCGGAAGACTGGGGCTACAACTGGGCGGTGCGGTGCCTGCACGCGGCGGAGGAATTCAACAAGATCAAAGACGTGGGATATGAACTCTGTATAAAGGGCGAGCTGCTGCTGTTTCTGGCGGCGCTGGTGGGCCGCACCGGAGACCTGCCCCCTGCCGATACCCCCGATACCCGGCGGCTGAAAACCGTGGTGCAGCTTGTGAATGAGGGCTACGCGGGGGCGCTGCATGTGACCGACGCAGCGGCGGCCTGCGGATGCAGCCCCAGCCATTTTATGCGCTGGTTCAAGAAAATGACCGGCCAGGGCTTTACCGAATATCTGAACGAGCAACGCCTGAACGCCGCCGCCGATGCCCTGCGCAGCGGCAGCGATACCGTGCTGGCGATTGCGGAGCAATGCGGGTTTGAGAATTTGTCCTACTTCAACCGTCTGTTCAAAAAGCGGTACGGGATGACGCCGCGGGAATACAGGGGGAGAAAATAAAAAAGCCTTCCCCCGCGGGGGAAGGTGGCCCGAAGGGCCGGATGAGGGGCGAGTCTGCGGCGAAATCCCGTGAACGGGTGGCTGCGGAAGCTTTGCCCTCATCAGTCCGCTTCGCGGACAGCTTCCCCCGCGGGGGAAGTCTGAAATTATGCCTTTTTGCTGTAATCCCGTGCGCCGTAAATCGCGGTGCCGACGCGGACAATGGTCGCGCCCTCGGCGATGGCGGCGGCGTAGTCGTGGCTCATGCCCATGGACAGAATGTTCATCTGTGCCCGGTCATAGTGCCGGGCGTCGGCTCTGGCCAAAAGCTCCCGCATCTGTGCAAAAAAGCGGCGGGTCTCGGTGTCGTCGGCGTCGGCGGGCGGGATCGCCATCAGGCCGCGCAGACGGATGTGCTCCCTGGCGGCGGCAGCCTCCAAAAGCGGGAACAGGCTGTCGGCGTCCACGCCGCTCTTGCTGGCCTCCTCGCCGATGTTGATCTCGACGAGAATGTCCTGCACCAGCCCCAGACGGGCCGCGGCGGCATCAATCTTATCCAAAAGGCGCGTGCTGTCTACGCTCTGGATCAGCGCGGCGCGGCCTACGACCTTGTTGACCTTGTTCGTCTGTAAATGCCCGATGAAGTGCCCGGGCTTGCCGTTGTAGGCGTTCGCGTCGGTCTTTTCGACCAGCTCCTGCACATGGTTTTCACCGAAAAGGTCAATGGGCAGGTCGGCGCTGTAGCGCACCTCCTCCACCGTGCGGGTCTTGCAGGCGGCGCAAAGGCGCACCTCTGCCGGGTCGCGGCCTGCGGCCTTGGCGGCAGCAGCCATCGTCTCACGGATCTTCGCGACGGCCTCGGCCATCTGCTGCTTCTGGGCTTCGGGAATCATCGCACTTCCTCCTGACTGTAAACGGCGCGGGAACCGCCGATGAACGGCGGACGGGTGCGGGCGCAGAGCAGAATTGCCTGCCCGATGTGGTCCATTGACAAGCGCACCGGCACAGCCACGCGGCGCAGGTGCATACCGATCAGCGTACCGCCGATGTCCATGCCCGCGGCGGCCCTGACCTCCTCCACAAGGACGGGGTCGTTAAAGCGCTGCCAGCAGTTCGTGGCCCAGCTGCCGCCCGCGTGGGGCTGCGGAATGGCCGAGACGATCTGATAGCCGTTGGCCTTCGCGGCCTCGCGCTCAATGACGATAGAACGGTTCAGATGCTCACAGCACTGGGCGGCCAGATAGACGCCCTGCTCCTGCAATGGCGGCAGCACGCCCGCCAGCACGGCAGCGGCAGCCTCCATGCTGGAATCCTTGCCGATGCGCCCGCCCATGATCTCACTGCTGGAGCAGCCGACCACAAAAATGTCCCCGGTCTCGAGATGCGCAGCCTGCAGCAGTTCTTCCGCAGCCTGCCGCGCCTGCGCCGTAAGTTTTGCATAATCCACAGGTAATGCCCCCTTTGGTTACTATTATAGCAGGGGTGTCAATAAAAGAAAAGCCTTCCCCCGCGGGGGAAGGCGGCCCGCAGGGCCGGATGCGGGCGACCCTGCGGATGCTGCTCATAAATGGGTGGCTGCGGGAGCTTTGCCCTCATCAGTCCGCTTCGCGGACAGCTTCCCCCGAGGGGGAAGCCTTTAGGCATTTTTTACATTAGAACCAACCTGCGTCAATTTGTCAAGCCGTCACATCCTCAAACTGACTGTTGTACAAATCGGCATAGAACCCGCCGGCTTCGATCAGCTCGTCGTGGGTGCCCTGTTCGACAATGTCGCCCTCGCGCATGACCAGGATCAAATCGGCATCGCGGATGGTAGACAGGCGGTGCGCGATGACGAAGCTCGTGCGGCCCTGCATCAGGCGGTCCATAGCCGTCTGGATGCGCTGCTCGGTGCGGGTGTCGACGCTCGATGTCGCCTCATCGAGGATCAGGATGCGGTTGTCCGCCAAAATCGTGCGGGCAATCGTCAAAAGCTGCTTCTGGCCTTGGCTGACGTTGGAGGCGTCCTCGTTCAGCTCCATCTGGTAGCCGCCGGGCAGCGTGCGGATAAAGTGGTCGGCGTTTGCAGCCTTCGCGGCGGCAATGACCTCCTCGTCCGTGGCATCCAGACGGCCATAGCGGATGTTCTCCATGATCGTGCCCTTGAACAGCCAGGTATCCTGCAGCACCATGCCGAAGCCCTCGCGCAGGTCGCTGCGGTCAAAGTCCCTGACGTTATGGCCGTTCAGCAAAATTTCGCCGGAATCCACATCGTAGAACCGCATGAGCAGCTTGACCATTGTGGTCTTGCCCGCGCCGGTGGGGCCGACGATGGCGACCTTCTGGCCGGGCTTGACATTGCAGCTGAAATTGTGGATGACGGTCTTTTCCGGCGTGTAGCCGAACTTTACATGGTCAAACGTGACCTGACCGTTGATGCAGGCGGGGTCGGCGCGGCGGGCGGGGTCGGCCAGCTGGTCCTCCTCGGGCTCGTTCAAAAATTCAAAGACGCGCTCGGCGGCGGCGGTCATGCTTTGCAGCATGTTGGACACCTGCGCCAGCTGCTGGATGGGCTGGGTGAAGTTCTTGACGTACTGGATGAACGCCTGAATATCGCCGATGGTGATGGCGCCCGCTGCGGCAAAAATGCTGCCGACGATGGCGACGGCCACATAGCCCAGGTTGCCCACAAAGTTCATGATGGGCTGCATCAGGCCGGACAAAAACTGCGATTTCCACGCGGATTCGTACAGCTTATCGTTCGCGGCGTTGAAGTCGTCCAGCACGGCGGCCTCGCGGTTGAACGCCTTGATGACGTTGTGGCCGGAGTAGACCTCCTCGACCTGACCGTTGACAACGCCCAGTGTCGCCTGCTGCGCCTTGAAATACTCCTGGCTGAACTTGACGACCACCAGCACCAGCGCCAACGAGACCGGCAGGATCAGCAGGGCGATCAGCGTCATTTTAGGGCTGATGGACAGCATCATGATGAGCACGCCGACCATCGTCGCAACGCTGGTGATCAGCTGGGTCACGCTCTGGTTCAGGCTCTGGCCCAGCGTATCCACGTCGTTTGTAATGCGGGACAGCACCTCGCCGACGGTGCGCTTTTCAAAGTAGGCCAGCGGCAGGCGGTTGATCTTTTTGCTGATCCGGTCGCGGAAGTCGTAGCAGACCTTCTGCGACAGGCCGGACATGAGCCAGCCCTGAATGAAGCTGAACGCCGCGGACAGCAGGTACATGCCCAGCAGGAACAGCAGCACCTTGCCGATGTAGGCAAAGTCGATGCCGCCCACGCCGCGCAGCTTGGCGATCCAGCCGGTGGCCAGCGCCGTGGTGGCCTTGGCCAGGATCTTCGGCCCTGCAATGTTGAAAATGGTTGACAGAACAGCAAAAACAATGACGACGACCAGCGACAGCTTATACTTGCTCATGGCGGCCAGCAGCTGGCGCAGCGTGCCCTTGAAGTCCTTGGCGCGCTCCGTCGTCATGCGTCCGTGTCTTGGCATATCACTCACCCTCCTTCTGCAAATTCAGTTCCTTCTGGCTCAGCTGGCTGCGCGCAATTTCCTGATACGCGGGGCAGCTTTCCATCAGCTGGGCATGGGTGCCCTTGCCGACGATGCGGCCCTCATCCAGCACCAGGATCTGGTTCGCGTGCAGCACGGTGGAGATGCGCTGCGCCACAATAATGACCGTGGCGTTGTCGGTTTTAGCCTTCAGCGCACGGCGCAGCGCCACGTCGGTCTTGTAGTCCAGCGCCGAGAAGCTGTCGTCAAACAGATAGATCTGCGGGTGCTTGGCAATGGCGCGGGCAATCGAAAGGCGCTGCTTCTGCCCGCCGGAGACGTTGCTGCCGCCCTGGGCAATCGGGCTGTCGAAGCCCTCGGGCTTAGCGGAGATGAACTCCGTGGCCTGGGCGATCTCGGCGGCCTGCTCTGCGTCGGCGTCGGTGATGTGGTCGCCGCCGAACTTCAGGTTGGATGTAATCGTGCCGCTGAACAGCACGCCCTTCTGCGGCACATAGCCCAGCTCGTCGTGCAGCTGTGCCTGGGTCATGTCGCGCACGTCAACGCCGTCAATCGTCACGCTGCCCTCGGTCACATCGTAGAAGCGCGGGATCAGGTTGAGCAGCGTAGATTTGCCGCAGCCCGTGGAGCCGATGATGGCCGTTGTCTCGCTGGGTCTGGCCGTGAAGCTGATGTGCTCGAGCGCGTCCTCGTCGGAGCCGGGATAGCGGAAGCTGACGTCATGGAACGCCACAACGCCGTGGGTGCCGTCCGCGGGCAGTGCCTTGGGCGCAGCGGGGTCATGGATGGTCGAGGGGGTCTTGATGACCTCGTCAATGCGGTCCGCAGCCACACCGGCGCGGGGCAGCATGACGGCGACCATCGAGAGCATGAGGAACGACATGACGATCTGCATCGTGTAGGTGATGAACGCGATCATCTCGCCCACCTGCATGCTGCCCAGATCCATCGCCTTGCCGCCGAACCAGACGATGAGCAGGCTCGTGCCGTTCATGATGAGTGTCATAAACGGCATCATGGCGACCATCGTGCGGTTGGTGAACAGCTGGGTCTTCATCAGGTCGGTGTTGGCCCTGTCAAAGCGCTTTTCCTCAAATTCTTCGCGGCTGAACGCGCGGATGGGCATAATGCCGGTCAGGATTTCGCGGCTGACAAGGTTCAGCCGATCCACCAGGACTTGCATCTGCTTGAATTTCGGCATGGCTACGTTCATCAAAACGGCGATGAGCGCCAGCAGTGCGGCCACGGCCACAAAGATGATCCATTCCAGTCCCGTGTTGCCGCTGGCAACGTGCATAATGCCGCCAATGCCCAAAATGGGCGCGTAGGCTACCATGCGCAGCAGGATCACGCAGACGAACTGCACCTGCTGGATGTCGTTCGTGGTGCGGGTAATCAGCGAAGCAGTGGAAAATTTTTCGATTTCGGCGTTAGAGTAGCCGACGACGGTCCTGAACACGTCGCGGCGCAGGTCACGGCCAATGGCGGCGGAGACGCGGGACGCAATAAAGCCTACGGCGACGGCCACGGCGACCATGAGCAACGTTAAAGCCAGCATCTGGCCGCCCGTGCGCAGCAGATAGGACATTTGCACGTCATGGGCAATGCCCTGAGCGTCATATTCCAGCGCGACGAGCAGCATGGCCTGACTGGACAGGCTGTCGGCGACGGTCTCGTCCAGCTGGGCGAGACCGTCCGTCAGCTGGCTCTGCAGCATTTCCCGTGCGCCGGGGGCCTGGGACGCGGCGGCCAGCTGCGTGGCGACGGCGTCGAGGTCATAGGCCGTGGGGATCACGGTGTCGGTGGTACCGGCGGCAGTGGCGGCATTCTTCGCCGCGGCCATGTACAGCACAACGTCCGGCGTTGTGAACGCATTTTCCAGCGCGGCGGTGTCCGCGTCCGGGTTCAGTGTGCGCACACCGTCCGCGTCGGGGGCGGTGTAGGCTTCGTCCGCCAGTGCGGCGTCGTCCTCGGACATGAGCAGCTCGAGCGCCTGCAGCGTTGTGCTGCGGACGGTGTCGGGCACGGGGCTTTCAATGCCGCCCTGCTGGATGCCGGTGTCCACAATTTTGCTTGTATAATCGGGCAGGCTTAAATCGCAGTATGCCTGCACGATGAGCAGCGCAACGACGGCCAGGCAGGCCGCCCAGTGCCGCCCCAGCTGCTTAAAAATTTTCGTCATGCGGGGGTTCTCCTTTCAAATCGGTTTTCATAGCGGCGTTCTCGGCCTCGATGGCGGCGAGCAGAGCGTCCTTTACGGCGTTGGCCTGCGCCAGCTGCTCCGGGGTCAGCCGCGCCATGATGCGGGCAAAGTAGTCGTTCATGGCCTGCTCATTGGCTTTGCGGGCGCGCTCCCCTGCCGGGGTGATGCGCACCAGCGTCTTGCGGCGGTCCTTGGGGTCTGTCTCGCGGACGATGTGGCCGTCCTGCTCCATCTGACGCAGCCCGCGGGAAATCGCCGGCATAGGCTGGTGCGTCTGCCGCGCAATGTCCGAGACATAGATCGCGCCGTCGCAGCCGTGCTGCTCAATGAGATTGTACAGACTTTGCAGCATGCCATAGCGGCATTTGGGCTGCCCGGCCAGTGCCATGCGCATCCCGCGCTTGGACAGTGTGTGCAGCCGCGCCACAAAGCGGAACACCCCGCTCAGATAAGGGGTTTCAGTGCCCATTGGTGAACACCTCCTGTTAATAGTTGGCTTGTGTTAATTATTAAAACGTGATAATAATACACCCTCCTGCACCGCGGTGCAAGAGGGCGTAAGAAAGTTTTAAGATTTGTTCATAAAGTGGGGCTTATTCCTTCACACACGCAAGATTGCTCAGCGTCACACCCTTGCACAGCCCCAGCGGCAGGGCGACGGACGGCTTGGTGATGGTAATATCCTTAAAGACAATGTCCTCGACCTCATAGCCCGGCTTGTCAAAGCCCGCGATCTCGATCGGGGCGGCATCGTGTCGGCTGCGGTCATGGTCCAGCACCTCGGCGGTCAGGGTCAGCCGCTCAAAGAAGCAGTGCTCGAGCTTCGGCGGGGCACCGGCGGGCACACCGTCGTCATTGTACGGTACGCTGTGCAGCATGACGCGGGGCGTGATGCAGTCCCGCACGGTCACGCCGCGCACATAGCCGCCGCGCTTGGGCGTGGCCTTGATCTCAATGCCGGACAGCGAGTTCGCCAGATCGCAGTCCCAGATCTGCACGTCCTCCACGCCGCCGCTCATCTCGCTGCCGATGCAGATGCCGTGGCCGCAGTCGCTGCGGCAGTCAAACACCCGGATATGCGCGCAGGGACGGTTGATTTCGTTGCCCTCGGGGTTCTTGCCGCTCTTGATGGCGACAGCGTCGTCCCCCGTGGAGAACTCCGACGCAAACAGCGTGCAGTTCGTCGAGGAATCCGGGTCCCAGCCGTCGCCGTTCCAGACGCCCTCGGACACAAAGGTGCAGTGGTCGGTCTGGATGTCGTCGCAGTAGATCATGTGGACGTTCCAGGACGGGCCGTTTTTCAGCGTGATACCGCTGATCCAGACGTTCTCACAGTTGCTTAAATTGATAAGCCGCGGGCGGACGCGGCCCGGGATCGTGTCGCTGTTCTCGCAGCTTTCGACGAGCTCCCGGTTGTCGTCCAGAAAGCTCTTGATGCGGGCACGCTCGTCCTCAATGATCTTGCGGGCCAGCTCCTGCCCGCCGCCGCAGATCGTGCCCCTGCCGCGGATGATGATATTGCGGCAGTTCGGGCCGGTCTTGTGGTTCATGTCGCCCGCGTTCAAAAGGCTTGAGTAGCAGCGCATCTCGGTGCCCTCAAACCGGCTGGGGATGCGGGGCGAATAGTCGTGAATGTTCGTTGTGCCCTGCAGGACCGCGCCCTTGGCCAGATAAATTTCCAGATCGCTGTGCAGCCGCAGTGCGCCGGTCAGGAAATCGCCCGCCGGCACGTACAGAATATCGTCCGCGCCGCAGTCGTTGATGGCCCGCTGTAAATTGTCGGTGTTCAGGATATGGCCGTCGCCCTTGCAGAAGTAGGGCGCGGCGGTAATGTCGATGCGGCGTTTTTCCCTGCCGAACTGCAGCGTGGCCGAGCCGATGCAGTAGCTGCCGCTGACCACGTCCACCCGGAAGGCACTGCCGTAGCTCAGCCCCTCTATCGTAAAATGGGTGCGGTCTGTGCGGCCAATGGCCTCGCCGTTCAGGGAGACCGTGTATTCCGCCCCGCTGGGTGCGGCGGCGGGTTTATCCCAGTACAGCACCGCGTAATCTTCGGTGCAGCGTATATTCAAATTGCCTTGTTTCATGGTGACGTCCTTTGGTTATGGGGAGTTTGCTCTTTCTTACATATTGTACCACAGTGTGCGCGTTTATCCAAGACTTGGGGGTGACAAAATACGCGGGCTGAAACGCTGCAGGTTTTTACACTTTGCAAGGTTGACAGACATCGGCACGCTGGACCGCGTGTAACAGCTTTGCTCCCCGCTGATCCGGCGGGGAGCTTTGCTTTTGTGCGGGATGTATGGTACAATAGGGAAACACCGTAGGGGCCGGGCATGCCCGGCCCGTGGCCTGCCTATAAACGGGCGTCCCCCGTGAAGCTGCGGGCCGCACATGTGCGGCCCCTGCTGCGCGGCGATTTATACTGCACGAAAGGAGCTGCCATGGACAAGGCTATATTTGAAACGGCACATCTGGCGGCCCTGAACGACCAACAGCGCGCGGCGGTGGAGGCGGTCAACGGCCCGGTGCTGCTGCTGGCGGTGCCGGGCAGCGGCAAAACCACCGTGCTCATCACCCGGCTGGGCTATATGATCGAGGTCTGCGGCATTGCGCCGGAAGCCATCCTGACAATGACCTACACCGTCGCCGCCACGCAGGAGATGCGCGCCCGGTTCGCGGCGCGGTTCGGCGGCGAATTGGCCGCACGGCTGGAGTTCCGCACCATCAACGGTGTGGCGGCGCGCATCATCGCGCTGTACAGCCGCATGTATGGCCGTACCCCGCCGGAGCTCATCCGCAATGAGAGCGAGACCACGCCGCTGCTCATGCGGCTATGGCAGGACACAAACCACGAGTACCCCGCCGAGAGCACGGTCAAGGATCTGCGCACGGCCATCACTTACATTAAAAATATGTGCCTGACCGACGCGGAATTGGACGAGCTGGAAACCGACATTGAGAATCTGCCCGACCTGTACCGCGGCTACCAGAAGGCGCTGAAGGCCGCGCACAAAATGGACTACGACGACCAGCTCTGCTTTGCACTGCAAATCCTGCGCGGTGCGCCCGCGGTTGCGGCGGCGTTCCGCAAACGGTACAAGTATTTCTGCGTCGATGAGTCGCAGGATACGTCCAAGGTACAGCATGAAATTATCCGCGTGCTGGCGCAGGAAAGCGGCAATATCTTTATGGTCGGCGACGAGGACCAGAGCATTTACGGCTTCCGCGCCGCCTACCCCCAGGCGCTGATGGACTTTGAAAAGACCTATCCCGGCGCACAGATTTTGCTGATGGAGCAAAACTATCGCTCCACAGAGCCGATTCTGGAGGCTGCCAACCGCTTTGTGGCGCGCAACCGCTTCCGCCGCCCCAAGACTATCGCGCCGACGCAGGGCCCCGGCGCACCGCTGCAGATCGTCACCGTGCCGCGCCGCGCCGACCAACTGCCATTCTTGTTCGAGACGGCGCAGCACTGCGATACCGGGACGGCGGTGCTGTTCCGCAACCACGAGAGCGCACTGCCCATCATCGACCTGTGCGAGCGGCGGGGCATCCCCTACGCCTGCAAGGCAGTGGACCAGACCTTTTTTACCAACAAGATCGTCCGCGATGTGACCGATATTTTCACGCTGGCCGCACACCCCGCGGATGGGGAAACTTTTCTGCGCTGCTACTACAAATTCGGTGTGCCCGTCACCCGCGCACAGGCGCTGTTTGCCTGCAATCAGGCGCGGCAGTACGGGCAGGGCTGCTGGACGGCCCTGCTGAATGAGGACAGCATCCGTCCGCGCACCCGCGCCGCCATGGCTGACGTGGTGGACGGTCTGGCGCGTCTGCCCAAAATGGCCGCGGACGATGCGGTGCGGTTCCTGGCCGACCAGCTGGGCTACGGCAAATATCTGGACAAAAACGGCATGGACCGCACGAAGCTGGCCGTGCTGGAAATGCTCGGCGCACAGGAGCCGACGCCGCGGCACCTGCTGCGGCGGCTGGAAAAGCTGCGCAGCATCATACAAAACCATGAGAATCCGCCCGGGTGCAGGTTTTTGCTTTCGACAATCCACTCGGCCAAGGGGCTGGAATATGACCGGGTCATTTTGTTGGATGTGCTGGACGGCATCCTGCCCGCCAAGCCGGAGCTGTGCTGCCGCACGCCCGGTGAGACACAGCAGTATGAGGAGGACCGGCGGCTGTTTTACGTGGCCATGACCCGCGCGCGGCAGCAGTTGGTGCTGTTTGACTGCGCGGCGGAGCGCTCGACCTTTGTGGATGAGGTGCTGTCCGGTCTGCCCGGCCACCGCAAACGCCACGACGCCGAGCCTGCGGGCCACCGCACACCCCCGCCCGCGGCACGCGCCCCGCTGCCGCCTGTGGATGTGGACAGCATCACCGCCGTCGGTGCCCATGTGCGGCATGCTGTCTTTGGCCCCGGCACCGTGGAAAGCGTTGCGGGGCGCCGCGTGACCGTGCGCTTTACGGCAGCCAACATATTTATCAAACAACT
>OHAH01000518.1_pt1 | contig 31035 bp, 46 predicted proteins | sample 1577071 | NCBI WGS metagenome assembly OHAH01 (sample SAMEA3541520, study PRJEB24748) | human gut metagenome | biome: human gut; feature: human-associated habitat; material: faeces | place: China | collected 2012 | reverse complement strand
GTTTGAACATGAAAGAGTTATTGAAGAAAATCATATTTGAGCAGGCTCCTATTGATGTCCTTACCTCCCCATCATAATGTTCAAATAAAATACGAACGGCGATATTATCAACTTCACTTTTTACCCGACAGGATATAGTTACATGCTTTTCGCCCCCTGAAGTATCAACCCCTCCGGCACTCGAATACAGTCCGATAATGGTATGCGCTTTACTTGTACCAACAATCGAATCCTGTACGACAAACTGGCCATAATTAAACCCAAAACTATCTGTGCCTGTTTCTGTAACGTCCAGTGAAGTTGACTTATTCCACTTCGAAGGGTCTGTACTGTTTATTAACAGGTTTGTGCGCGTCCCCTCAATCAGTAATCCTTCGCGTTCAAAACGTGGCTCATTAATACCAGCCACAGTTAAAACACCTGATTTGTTAATGTAAGTAGCAGTGCTTGCGCGTGAGAAAGAAACAACTTTATCTGATGATATTGTTTTTTCTTCCCCATTAATGGTTACTTTTTTAGTACCAGGGCCGTAGCCCGTGATCATATCGAGAGAATCGTTAAACGGTATCCATACGTCCGGCAGCGGTTGCAAAACATACGCGTAAGGCTGTGCGGTCTGATTGGCGTATTCGTGGGCTTCGTCTCTGTATGTCTTAGCTGAATCGGCGGCGCTTGTCGCTGTTGTTGCCGCATTGGTTGCAGTGGTAGCTGATGCTAATGCTAATTTTGATGCTGAAATCACATCTTTGTTGTCGCTGAAAAACTCCACAGCGTCAGCTATTTCTGATTCTTTGCCCTGGTAGTAACGCAGTGTTTCGGCAACATCCTGAGCAAGACCATCCACAGAGATCGAATCTGAAAGCAGGATGCTAAATTTAGTTCCAGCCGGAATAGCCGGACTTGCCGCAGGAGTTACCGACAAACTTGTTGCGCTTTTTACCTTTGTGATTGAAAAAATCTGCACCGGATCGCTAATGGCAATAAGAGTGCAACCCACTCTGATCAGAGATAATGCGGCGTTGAATTCAGTCCCTGCCCCGGTAACTGTGTTTCCGCTAACAGCTATAGTGCCTGTTGTGTAAATCATCGCAATAACTCCGTTTTGTTAATTAACTAAACAATTCTACCATTTTGTGATCTGTGTTACACTTTGGGCTTATACATAATGTATTTTTTGATCTATATCAACATACGAAATGATAGCTTCTGCGGTGATTTGCTCATCGGATGGGTGGATCATCACGAACAACAAATGACAGTAAAACAAACAGTAAGGTGAATACAATGAAAAAACTAATTGTTGCTTGCATCTTATCAGCTCTGTCTTTTGGTGCTTTTGCTTCTGTAAATTCGACAGATAAGAGTGATGCTGGCACTGCTCAATATGGTGATACTGGCCTTGATAACCAACGTTCGAGTTATTTCAATACTGACTCATGGAAAGAAAAACAACTACAAGGTAAAATTATTGACAGTGAATGTAATTTACCTATCCATTTTTCTGGTGTAAATGATGGGTGTAAAAAATAAAAACAATGCATAAAAAAAAACGGGGCTTATGCCCCGTTTTTTATGCTGTCGTTGATGTTCTAAATGATCCGGTGCCTCTTGCTACTATCATTGTTGGAGAATACAACGCGGTACAATATGCGTATCCTTCAGATGATGATGTTTGAGGACAATATATTTTCCCGATAATATCTGATGCTTTTAAACCAGAAAAAGCGCATTGCACTGTTAATGTGCATCCACCATAAGGCACGTAATATGAAATTGTTTTGTTTTTATCTCCGCAACTAAACGTTACGTTATAAGTGGATCTATATTCACCAGACATTAATGAAATAGTCGCCATAAGCATAACTGATTTCGTCAATGCATTATCCGTGCTGTCTTTATATGTGATGGTTGCGCTATAACTTCCGTTATGCCCAAGCACTCGATCTGGACCAACCCCCATGTTAGCAACGTCACCGACAAATGACTTTGCCTCTACTGTACCTTTAAACTTCCCGCTTGTGGCCTGAATCTCACCAGTGAATTTACCAGATGTTGCGTACACCGTACCGCGTACAGTGACGTTGTTGAACTCCGCATTGCCGTTTTTATTTAGCATCCAGCCAGCCGAACCAGCTTTATAGTTGGTTGACTGAATTTGCTGCGCAATCTTCGCGGTAGTGATTGATGCGTCTCTGATCCACGCATCACGGATGTAGCAAGCACCGTTAGTAACATAGAACGGGGTCTGATAGGAGCCACCTGCCGCAGTCATAAGCACGAAACGGTCAACGAGGAAAATACACTGCGATTGAACGTTAGTCCCGCTACCAGTAAGGCCGAGCGACATTCCTGTAGCGTATTTCATACCGTTTTTATCAGTGGCAATCTTAATTGAATATGACGCATCAACGTTACCTTTGAAGTCAGTCAGTGCTTTTGATGTCGTTTCTATCGCCGTTGTGTTTCCGTTAATAGTTACTTTCAACTGGTCGATTCTGGTTGACAATGCCTCGTCTGCCGTTGCCATAGCCTGTGACCATTCCGTGATGCTTGAGTTTACATCGTCGAAAGATGCCGAGATCTGGCCAAATTTTTCCGCGCTTGATGTTTCATGCGTAGAAAGTGCAGTTGACACTTCGGATACTTTCGAATTAATCGTACTGGTAAGCGATGAGTTAAGGCTGCTGATTGCGTCAGTGCGTGCATTCTTCTCATCTGCGATCGCTTTATCCATCCTGGTTACGTTGCTTGTCACCTTGCTATCGAGCGTGGAAATTGACGCATTAACCCCGCTAATAGCTTCTGCGCGTGCGCTCGCCTCATCTGCGATTGCTTTATCAAGACGGGAAACGCTCGCGTCGGTTTTGCTTTCAAGACTACTGACGCTGGCGTTAACGTTGCTAATAGCTTCTGCGCGTGCGCTCGCCTCATCTGCGATTGCTGTGTCTACCCTTGCTATTTCCGCTTTTGTTTTTGTTTGTCCTTTCCTGTATTTCGCCTCAATAACAGTGCTCATCTTGCTTTGCGCCATTGAGTTATTAATAAGCGCCAGAGATGCGTTTTGCAGACTTGCTTTCGCCTGATCTATCTCGTCGCTGTTTTTATCAACCTCACTTTTAACGCCGCCAAGCGTCGCGCTGATACCTGATATCGCCTGAGCACGTGCGCTTGATTCATCAGCGATAGCTTGATCAAGACGGCTAACACTGGCATTTGTGTTATTTTCAAGCGTTGTTAAATCAGCTTTAACCACTGTTATTGCGTCGCTTCTTGCCTGCGTTTCATCTGATATTGCATTATCGAGGCGCTTAACGCTGGCGTCAGTTTTCTTGTCAAGTGTTGAGATACTTGCGTTCACGTCGCTGATAGCCTGAGTACGCGCACTTGTTTCGTCTGCAATTGCCTGATCAAGACGGTTTACGCTGGCGTCAGTTTTCTTGTCAAGATTGCTTATTGAGGCATTTACACCGTTAATAGCTTCAGCGCGGGCGCTGGCCTCGTCAGCTACTGCGCGTTGCACATTAGAGATCTGACCTTTAAGGTTTGTGTCCATCACATTCATTTCTGCCGTGATGGTTTCCAGTGATTCCGCTGTCGCTTTTTTCTCTTCAGCGATAACGTTGTCAATGCGGTCAATTTCCGCTTTCGTCTCTGTCCTGCCTTTCTTGTACTGAGCGGTAAGAGTTACGCGAGTGTTAGTCTGTGCAAGCGAGTTATTAATAAGAGCAAGTGAGGCGTTTTGCAGACTTGCTTTTGCTTGCGCCAGTTCGCTGCCAACTTTTTCGCTAGACACCTCCAGCGAGTCGATTCTCGACTCATGCTGTCCAATATCATCGGCGTTTTCCTTAACTTTTTTATAAAGATCTTCCGTTTCTTTTTTGAGCGTATCAGTATCAGCTTTTATTGATCCTGTTTCTATGGTTAGGTTGTCAGTTTCAGTCCTTAAATCGTCAGTTATGTTGGTCAGATTATCAGTTGCAGTTTTGAGGTTGTCAGTAGCAGTTTTAAGGTCATTCGTAGCGCTTTCGATAAGATCAGTGCGGTCGCCTAGATCTTTAATGTCACCAACCATTTCTTTAAATTGTTTGGAATTCATTACGTCTTTGGTGACGTAATCGGTAATTTCATCAAAGTTTTCTGTTGGCTTACCTGACGCTTCCACAAAGTCAGACACACCAAAAGCGTTACGCGCGCGCACATAAACGTAATATGTGTGACCTGTATTCATGCCGCCAAACGTCCACTGATGACCACGCCCGGTATATTGTGCTTTAGTGGTTATTGATGCCGGATCAGTGATCTGCGTTTCACCTGAGTAATAAAACTCGTAACTGGTATCAGTGGTGAGCGTTGTTCTGCTGATCGGGTAAACTGTAGCCTGGAATACACCGGGAACCCAATTAACGCCAACTGGGGCCGCTGGTGCGCCAATAACCAGATCGACAATGCTTTCCGCACCCTTCATGCCCGTGTCATTTCTGCCACGAATGCCTAATGAGTAGTTGCCAGCATCAATGCCATAAAAATCATAACTGTAATTCGTGGTTTCGTAGCTTTTAACTACAGCGCCTTCGGCGTTATACACGCGAATCTCAAAGGTCAGGCGACGCGTTGTCGTCTGTGTTTCCCATGTTGCGCGACATTGAACCGTTTCAGATCCAACGTTTAACACCTTCAGATTTTCAATGTTCGGCACGCGGAAGTGATTAAGCGTGTCGTTATTGATCTCGAAGATTGCGCCATTATCGACTACGGCCTGCTTATGTGGATCATGCTGTGCGGCCTCGATGGTGTATACGCTGTTATTTTCTGTTTCTGCTACACTGGTGATTCGACATAAAACGGGTTTTGCTGCGTTGGTTGATACAGCAAAAACAGTGCCGTTACGAATCCACGCCGGGGCGGCTGCAAGGGTGATAATGTTCCCGTTAACTCCGATGATCTGGTGTTTTTTAAATTTACCATCGCTATCAAGTAAGCTGATGGTGTCGCCAGCCGCGATATATTCAGAATCAACCTTGTCGACCGTGATCGCTCTGCCATTGTTCGCCACGATGCGACCGCCTAAACGAGCGCCTGCGCGATTATTATCGAGGATCTCGATTATATCCCCCGGCGTAAAGTGAATGGCGTCACGGGCCATTTTAAATGTGAATTTTGACGGCTCGCGTTTCGCTGTTTCGATCAGCCATTTACCAGCGCGGTGCGCTTGCCCGCGTGAAGTGCAACCGAACGCCTCCAACGTGGTTTCGTTATAACCATCACGGGCGATTAGTTTATCATCTGCGACATATTCTTTTGATTGCTCCCAGCCGTTTTCAGGGTCAGTCCAGGATACGATCACGGCGTTGTAGCATTCTGCGCGTGCGATACTTGAACGAGTAAACGCGCCATCAACGACGTTTGCATTTGTGATGGTGGCGATTGGATCTTGTGGCGCATCAATCATCACGGTAAGACGTTGTCCGTCCCATAACGCGATACCACGGAACATACCTGCGATGTTATCCAGTAGGTCGCGGGCGCTCATTTGCTCCGTAATGTAAGCGTTAAGCGTCATGCGAGGTTCAAGGCCACCATAGCCATCATCAACCAACTGATCGCAGTATTGAGAAAGCACGTACAAAGCGCCATCATCAACATCAATGTAACCAGCATGTCGAGCAAGTCCAAAGCGCTCGTTTTTAACCAGATACCGGAAAAGCCATGCAGGGTTATTGGTATACGCCTTTTTAAATCCACCAAGCCATAAACCTGAATATGTGCGCGTTTCAGGGTTGTAGTTGTCAGGCACATCAACAATCAGGCCGCGAAGGTGATAGGTGCGGGTAGGCGTATCAGTATACTGATCATGGTCAATTACGGCGCCAGCTACAGCGGTATGAGGATAAGACAGATTATCATCTATTATTTCGCTGTAACTACTCCACCGCGTATCATTCCGCAATAGATCGCCGTTGCTGTCTGGTGTTATGCGACGAACGCGAATATCAAACGGTTTTTCATCCGGCGCTTTAATGATGTGAGCTTCCAGGTATTCACCGCTTTGTTTACCAGGGCCAATGTGTATGTCTTTAATCAGCGACCACGTAGAAGATGATGACGGTTTAACATCAACCATCAACATGACGGATGTATTATATTGATTGCCCTTTTCATCTGACTGAACGAGAGCATCAACACCAAGATTCAACCTGACGCGGGTAACGTTTGGATCTGAAACAGTCCTGATTATTGGTGTGTCGTGAGTTACCTTTGCGTTGACAATAACGGTTGACTCAATGGCGTTAAAACCATTAATCGGCGATTGGTCAGCCGTGCCGTTGCGCCAGGCTATACTAATCCCCGGAATTGATGTATTCCCGTTTGCGTCAGTAACAGGAGTGTCATTAAGCATCACGTCATTCAATGGCGCTTTCTGGTTTACCGGACCGTATATCGGCCCTTCGCTGAGAATATCTAAAACACGATAAAACTGTTTGTGATACAGGTTATCGTTCAATAATGTTGGTGTTTTGGCTTTGCCGCCGCCGCTACTCATGGTTTTTCTCCTGTTAACTTACAACGTCTAAGGCGTCTCTATTGTTGCTTGTGTCTATGCCTAACGATCCGACGTTTGAACCTATTTTCATTTCACCTAATAGTATTGGCACTGGTCTACCCTGGCCCACCTTGTTTTCAATGCTGGTGTAGGTGTTGTTCGTTATGGTGTTATCTTGTGCGCTTTCTGCCGATGTTTTTATCTTCATGTTGCGGGACATAAAGATTGAGAACGCAACGCTAACCACCGAAACACCAATCAGGATCCAGCCTACAACACCAATCCCAGCAATACCGCCTTCAACTACTGGCGCAATAATGACGGTAGTTCCGTCAGGGTATTTACTATTAACCGCTGCCGGGGCCGTCTTTTCGTTATAATCTTTCCCGGCAATCCGTAACCGCAAAGGTGTATTTAAAAAAGCCTTCTTGAACTCCTGATTCTGCGCGGTCAATAGGCTAAGTCCTTGTGCTGGCGTATCAACGTTTAAACACACTTTGCCGTAATATCTTCGAAGATTGCCCGTAAATCTAAATTTGAGCATTTGTCAGATCTCCATATTGAATGCGTTTGTCGAACATACGCGGGCCGCATTTGCTCGCGGCGGCTTAGCAGTCCGGCATTGTCATGATGCAAAACAGTGTTATCGCCCAGGTAAATCATCGCGTGACATGGGTCAGCACCCTTGAACGGCTGGCGAATAATCACGTCACCAGGCTGAATGCTTTGCGCATCAACCATGAAAAACCCGTTCAATGGCAGGTTTTTTATGTACAGGTTTTCCCCACGCAGCCACCACCCATCGTGGCGTTCAAAGTCAGGCAGATCCACGCCGCAAAGGTGATAGGCGTCACGAAAAAGCGAGTAGCAATCTGTTTTCCCGTGTTCAAATTTACGGCCTAACAGGTGCGCCACCGGGCGGAATTTCCTCACCATGCCACCGGAACATAAAAACCACGGCAGGCCGGAAATAACCTGCTGTTGTCGATCCCGTGCCGACAATACCGGAATATCTTCAACGTGAGAGTGGAAAACGGCTGTTATAACGCCCAATTCGTCAGCTTTGATATAATCGTCAGGCGAGATTTTAAAGCTGTTGTGCGGCGTTTCAGACACGTTAGCGCACGGGTAAAAATAATCGTTATCTATCACCAGCCCGCACACTTCCTCGCGCGGGTGGGCTGCTGCATAGCGAATCATTTTATCTTCAAGTGCCATAATCAACCCACCTTGCTCGATCCTGGGAAACATGAAATTGGTAACGGATTCGGGCGCGGGAAACGTAAACGGCAACCGCTCAGGCGGTGGCTGCATTTATCCAGCTTTGGATCGCTGGTCGATTCGTCTTTATCAGTAGCTACAGGGCCGCCACTGTATCCGCAACCGTCGCCGCGATATTGCCATTGGCAAACGTCAGCAAGGATTGTGCGCCCTGGGATAACCGCCTTGTCAGCATCAATTGGCGTTGACAGCTCATATTGCACCTGGTCGGCTGTTTCTTCGCTCATCGCCTCAACGACGTAAAAAGACACCGCCTCGATAGACGGATCTGCATCCGGGTTGCCGTTGGGGAAGTTGATGGCGTCCAGGTATTTTACTTCCACCTGGCGGCGTGTAACTTTCATTCCTCGCAGGTCGTTGAAATCGTTATTCATCCCGGTGATTAGGCCGCCAATGTTGGCTACAACCATTTGCGGGCGTGAATAGACACCCTCGTTTTTCATTTCGAAGCCAGTGGCCTCGATAGGGTAGCTGTTGTAAGCCACCCCCTTCCAGATAACCGGGCCGTAATAGCCATTCACGCCGGAATGGAAGCGGATAACCTCGCCACCCAGGGGCGTGAGGTCTAATTCAAACAAGTCAATTACCGCGCCGACTCCGGCATCGACGGAATCAATAATCATTTCTCTCGGAATATTGCGCATTTTCTCACCTTGTCATTCTGTGATCTGCGTCACGCTAAATCATACCAAAATGGATTGATCGCGGTTTTTACAATATGTATATTTTACTCAAACGGAAGCATAGTTAACAAAATGGCGCGGAGGTGCGTTATGACTGAAAAGCTATGGAAGTTGACGGTATTCATGACAGACGGTAGGGAAAAGGTTATCGCCCTGTATGACGACGAGGGTGAAGCATTGGTTGACGCGCTTTTACTTGCTGAGGATGACCGCCTTTTGGGATACCAGATCGAACCTGTCAAATATGAGGCTAACAAAAATGAAAAAATACAGTCTTGATGTGTGGTTAAGTGGTAGCAAGGAGTGTTTCGGATTATTTGATAGCGAAGAAGTAGCCCTGGAAGAAGGCAGGATTCTTGAATGTAGTTTAGGCCATCCAGTGAAATATGCTGCTAATCCGGTACAGATAGTTGATGAGGTGGAAGATATGAACCCGAAAGATATTAATGGTAGCTTCACTGCTTATTATGCAGATTCTATGGACCAGTCTTGCCCTGGTGAAATACACGCAAAAGGTTTCCCGGCTGACGATCCAGAAGCAAAACGCGAATACGAAAAAGCGGCGAAAGATTTCTGTATCGATAACCTTTCAGCATTCGATAAATAAGGCGGCAACATGGGGCGGCGCAATCACGGTGATTATGTGTACACGTTGAAACAGGCCGCCCGCCTCATCGGTTATCATGAACACGAATTTATTGATTTGCTGATTGAGCGCGGGATACTGTACCAGGTCTGTTTAACGCTGTACCCGAAAGCGAAATACCTACATGAAAAGTTATTCATCATCATGACGGATGAAAACCAGGTTAACCATTCATTCGTCACTGATAAGGGCGTTAATTATCTGCGTGATAACTTATAGGTGACTGATTATAAAAATAGAAGTTTTGGCGCTAATAATAATGGGGTTGATAGTATTTGGCGTTCATGCTGTAGATCTGGACTGGAAAACGATAGCAGAAAATATAGCATTAATGGAAATAGAATAAAAATAACCCCGCTTCGCGCGGGGTCGTGTTTATACGCCATCAACCAAAAATAAAACCTCCTTCCCTTCCCGGGATCTACACCCAACGTACCCATCACCAACGTCGTGAAGATACCATATATCGCCGTTGTCAGCTTTTACAGTAAGGTCGTTGATCTCATAGTCGTCAAACAATGTAAAAGCGTAAGTTTTGTCAACTACACAAGTCCCGTACATAACAACCCCCATTAGCCAACAACTTGCTCAAACGTTGCGTTTAGCGTGTACAAAGGCCCGTCTTTAGTCATGCTCCATTGCCGACAGACAAAAAGCCTTTGCACGTTATCCATTGACGGCGACCAGTAAAAAGCCTCGACCGCGCCGCGCGCCCTCAAGAATGCTTCCGCCTGGATTGCTACGTTTCCACCATCACCACATCCGGCGCTACTGCCTTTAAACACCAGGGTGTAGCTATCAAGCAATGGATTGATACCTTTTACCTGTCTTTGCTCATAACCATCGCCCAGCTTAACAACAGATACGTCTGGCTTCCTGGTCACGCTGTAGCTTCTTTGCGGCGTCCATCTGAACACTTCCGGCATAAAACCCCCACAAGTTACATTTTGTATATATCTTTACGCGCTTCTACGCGAAAAATAAGATCATTGTCACAATGATTATAGCTAGTTTACAAAATGGCTTCACATAGCACGCAACAAGATGTATATAGAAAGCAAGAAGAAAGTAGTACCAACGAAGGAGGCCCAAAATGAAACGCTATGTAGTAGTAATGCTAAATAACGCATTCGAACAAGTGGAAATAGCAATCGTTAAGGGTTTCGACGACGCATTCAAATACGGTCAATTCATGATGAATGCGAAAGAAGATGAATACCGGGACTTCTTCCTGAAGGCACTTAACTAAGGATGATGGGGTGAGTTATGAAACTGGTAGCGATTGACAGAAATCTGAAAGCACAGAAAAACGCACAGGACCGGATCATCAAGAAAGGTAAGGAATTACTTAAAGCCTTTCTGAGAAAAGAAGTTTACCCCAAAAAGTTACGCGACGGTTACGGATACAAAATGGATATCAATCTTGATTGGAGGCTGTTTAGCGAAGATTTGAAGGTTTGGTTAATTGTTGAGCACCATGCCTATAACAAGTTATGTGGCGTGAAAGGCACTCATAAGTGAGTCGAGATATTCGAAAGGGGATATATCGCGCGGAATGGTCGTTTATAAATACGAAAAATAACCCCGGCATTGCACCGGGGTTTAGTTTATTTGCGGCGAGGTTGCAACATTCCGCCTGGTCTTTGAGATTCCCTTGTTATCATTTTCATGGCTACACGTTCCATTGTTAATTCAAGTCTGCGGCTGTCTTCGTCGCTGAATCCGTTCGTGGTCTGAATGCTGATACTGACAGGCATACTAATACCGCCACCGCCGCCAATATCACGGCCCGGAATAACTCTGCCGTTCTCGCCAGGGATCATATATTGATTGCCGTTAGATGTCTGGAATAGCTCCGGCCTGTTGTGTTCCCCTACGCGGTACATATTACCACCAATGACGCTACCACCATTAAAGCGACCGCCGCCGAAAATTGACGTAGCCAGCGACATGATCGCAGTGAGCGCCGCCGAACCAGCCGCCGCCCAGCTACCGCCAGTTGACGCCGCAGTTGCCGCCGCTGCTGGGGCCGCCGCCGCAGCAATGCTTCCCTGAGCTGCTACCGCGCTTGCTGTTGTACTTGTTTGCGTGGCCTTGCTTTGTGTCTCCATCATGATCTGATCTGCTATCCAGTTTGCAGCTATGTCTGAGAGTCTGTTACCGATATTGCCGAGTATATTGCTTCCTAAGTTAGCAAAAACATCACTCAATGATTGAGTGCCGTTTAACAGGCCAACAAGCGCATTACTCATTCCGCCTTTAAGGCCATTAACACAATCACCGATAAGGCCGTTTGTGTCGCTTTGCGCCTGCCATTGTTCCCATTTCAGATCGCGGATCTGTTGCTCATAGGCTAACAATTCCTGTTTCTGTTGCGCTTCAGTAGCGCCCAGGTCTATAAGCATTTGCTTACGGATGGCCCATTCATTTTGCGCCTGCTGGATGGGGTCAACTTCGCCTTTTAGCTGATCCATCGGGCTTACTATTTGTGACCATTTATCACGCAATTCATCTACCGGAATTTGTGCTAATTCTTCTTTCAGTTCCTTGCCGATCCCTTTTTGCGCGGCGCGGTACTCAAGGAGCGTGATTTTACCCTGGGCAAATGCAGCATCAATGGCCTTGCCGTTCTCCAACGCTTTGCGCATGGCGGCGGCGTCTTTGTTATACTGATCAGAAACGCTTATACCTTTGTCACCAAGCCGATCAGCTTCCGATTTCTTCTCTTTTTTCTGTTTTTTCGGCTTGTCTACTGGCTTGTCGAATCCGGTAATCGCTCCGTCATTGGCAGCATTCTGTTCATTTTTCCTTGCTTCTTCTGTAGCCTGGATTGCTGCGGTCAGATCATCCTGTAGTTGCATGACCTTGCCAACGGTCTTCCCGTATTTCTTCTCGTAGTTGCTGTTATATTCGTCGGTTTGCTCTCCTACTACCTCCTTCATCCATTTATAGCCATCCATTAGCGCCTTGATTGGCGTCACCATTGCGATGATCTTCTCTGCCACCTCTCCAGCCTTAACAGCCACATCATCAAACATGTCGATAAATTCGCTACCAGCCGTTTTGAGTGTGTCGAAGCAGGTTTTAGCGAATTTAGCGCCATCGCCAAGCCCTTTAACGCCTTTCGTGATCAAGTCGATAGCTGAAACAACGCCATCTGACACGCCAAAAAGATCATCCAACTGCTCAACAAGGCCCATAATTTCTACTTTAAGCTCATTGATAGCCATGCCGGATGTGCGCGGCAACTGAGCAAACTTATCGTTTGTTTCCTGCGTAGCCGCCTGTATTGCGTTAACCATCCTTTCAGCCGTGATCTTGCCGTCCAGCATTTCGGCGCGGAACTGGCCCATTGATAATCCCATATGGCGGGCCATTGTTTGTACGATGGTCGGCGTATTTTCAAGCAGGCTGTTAAATTCTTCGGCACGAAGAACACCGCCGTCGATAGACTGACGGAATTGACGCATTGAGTTAGACATCTGTTCCGCTGACGCGCCGCCTAATGCACCCATTTTCTGAATAGTGCCAACCAGGTTAAGCAATTGCCCTTCCGTAGCGGAGGTGTTTTTTAGTGAGATAGCCAGGCCTTGCCATAATTCGCCAGTATCTTTCAGGCTCTGCCCCGTCTCCCTGGATATTGCTTTCAGGCCGTCGAAAACCCGTCCGGCGGACTCCGCATCGCCCGTAAGCATTTTGATTTTTACGCGAAGCATTTTTGCTTGCTCCGCCATATCCATAAATTGGCGCACAGCCTCCGCAGCAATTAGCAGATGGATAACCCTGGTCAGTGCCTTGATGGATGTTTTCAGGGTGTTTACCTGGCGGTCAGCCTGTTTTGCGCCGCGCTCTATACGATCAAAGGCCTGGTCTGCCTGTCGTTGTGCAACGAGAAGTTGACCAGTTTTCGCATCAACTTCGTAATAAATTGTACCTACACTGGTAGCCATGATTTAACCTCATGCAAAAATGTGATCTGTGCATCTATTTTATACAAAATGGCTTTACTTCAACGACTCCATTTTGTATAAGGAAGCTAAAGGGAATGGTCAGTAAATCAAGTTAGCGTGGTGGGTTATGAAACGGTTAGCAAAAGTGGCAATGATTGCGGCGGTATTGGGTCTGGTTGGTTGCAATGAGGATAATGAAAAAGCGCCTATAGTGACCAATCAAGAGCAACAAGCATTAGCAGAGAAAAATGCTAAATGGCTTGCAGAACAACAAGCAAAACAAGCCGCATACGATGCACAGTTAGAAAAAGAAAATGCTGGTAAACAGTGGCTTGTAGTTGAAAGAAAAGATGATATGCAGGACGCAAAAAACGTATTCCTTTTTGTGAAAGCAGAACAATTCAGCGGAAGTCTTGATGCTTTCCCGACACTGAAGGCACAGGATAAGAATAAACCGGTATTAACAATCGCTTGCCAGGGTAATAAAACAAAAATGTTCGTAGCATGGTCACACCATGTAACTGACGCCGGGGACACTACTTATATTAACTACCGGATCGGCGTTCACAAAGCTGTAGCTACTGAGTGGTGGCGGTCAACTAATTATAAAGCTCTTGGATTATGGGACGGCAAAAAAGCCATCCCAATGATTAAAAAACTGGTTAACGAAAAACAATTCATCATTGAAGTAGTGCCGGAAGCTGGCGACATTGAGAAAGCAGTGTTTAACATTGATGGTCTTTATAACCACATCGACAAAGTGAAAAACGCTTGCAACTGGAATTAAGGGGTAAATCATGAAAAAAATAATCAAAGCGGTTCTCATTGGTGTTATGGCTTTAGCTCTTACAGGGTGCGCAAGATCAACTGATTTCGTTAAGTTAGCTGATAAAAATTTGCAAGTTGGAATGACTTGTGAGCAAGTGAATAAAATAATGGGGGAACCACAAAGAATCGAGCATGACGGTAATTATAGTTATCACGTATGGTATTCAGTAACCAGCACGATAGGATTTACTTACATGGATGTTGAAGAATTATCCCCTTCAAGGGTTATCGCAAAGTTTGATAACTGCATCCTAAAAGAATGGAAAGATCGCAGTAAGGCAAAGTCTGTATACAATACAATCACACACAGTTCACCAGGTACAGCAATTAAAGATTTCAATTAGCAAAACGCCCGGATCTACCGGGCTTTTCTTGCTCACGATTTTTCATTCTTTCTAGTGCCTTTTTAGCGGCCTCCATTTGCTCGTCATAAGCACGTTTATTTATGTGAATGTTTGGCTTGCTTTTCTCGTTTCTTTCGTCTGGCGGCGTTTTAGCGCGTACAGCGGCCCTATATCCGGTCATTGTCATATTCCATGCTTCCGATTCTGACAAGCCCAGGTGAGCAACGGCAGAATAGACGAATTCAAGGACGTTAAAAGTCGGCTTATATTCCCCTTCCGGGATTTCCCCGGACTCTTCTTCCGGGCCATCACCAATAAGACCGTGGTACATGCAGTGCTGCGCAAGCGTGATGATATCCTCGATCGGCATTAATCCGGGCTTTAACTTTAACTTACCCGAAGGAGTAAACCAGCATTCGCCCAATAACTGGCCTATTTCGTCGTCTGAGCAACATTTCAGGATGTGCATTGATGTCTTAACTATTTCACCATAACACCGCGCCAGAATGCGATTGCGTAGGTCTGGATCTGCTGGCAATCGTGATGGATATTTGCCGCCGTGGATAAGTGCGAAATATTCGACAAGCTCACTATCGTTGCCGATTTTAGCCATCGCAGCAAAGCAAGGATTAAACTCATAGCGCTTACCGTTCACCACGGCAGCAAATTGTCCTGTACGAACATGGATCATAGTATTCACCTTAAAAGAAAAGGGGCCAAATGGCCCCGATTGTTAATATTGGCTGTTATGCTGGCGGAACGTCGCCTACCGTTACCTTGCCAGCGCTTTCGCACTCAATAGACCAGGTGGAAACATCATCATGCGGATCTTCTTCTTTAAAGGAAGTGCAAAGGAATGGGCCTTCAGTTACGTCTACAGGAGAAACGATCTTCAGCCATACATAAGGTTGTGATCCGGTGGTTTCACCTGGCGTAATTACGTGGCGCTTCAGCGCTTTCTGATTATGGATTTCTTCAGTGCGGGACACACCGTCGCCGGAGAAAGAAACGGATTTGTAAGTAACCATTGATTCTTTCGTGTAATCGGCTGATTTATCGGCGGTGGCGTCAGAGGTTTCCCATTCAACGGAAAGTGTTTTACCACGCATCATGCCTAACGCTTTGTACGCTTCAGCTTCCGGCTTCGCATTTGGACAAGCGATAGCGAAGAATACAGCAACGTCACGGCCTGTAAACGTGCCTTTTTCGCAAGTCTGAGACATGTTTAGTTACCTCTTATCTGGATATTATGGTTTGAAAAGCTACGGTAAAAATAAAGCGCCCTTCTCTCGTCTGCATTGCGGGAATAGCGCCAACTGGCTTCATGTGTGTAATTTTATCAGTTTTATACTCGGTTATCATACTTTGACGTATTGCGTCGGCGAGGTCTTCCACTTCACTAATATTTGCATCGTTACGCGCTGAAATAACCAGGATGCGAAAATAGTCACGGGTTATCGCCTCTTCTCCCGCCGCGCCGCCGTTTTGCTGGATTACGATGTATCTGTCATTATTCGAATTGCTCCGCTCATTCCAGAAACGGGCCTGCAAAATATAGCCCTCATCGTATCCGTGGGATTTAATCCAATCCCTTATTTCGTCGTATACTTCGCTGCGTTTCATGTTTTGTAACCTTCTACAATCTCTTTATAAATATCGTCGGCGTTGTTTGGATCTTCGAATGCCTTGCGCAAAAATTCCGGCTCCGCGTTTGGGTCCCAATATTTACCTTTTCCAGTACCGCCGCCGAACTCAATTACCTGTTTCGGCCCGAAATCTGAAAGGTTATTTGTTTTCCCGAAATGTTCGCGCGGCTGGCCTTTTAATGTGCCCGGCATGTCATGCACCCATTCAGCGTAGCGGGCGGTATAACCCAGACGTAATTGCATACCCTCAGGAGTGTCACCTATATACTGGAATTGACTGTTAATTAAAAAACCAGTATCGATCGGCGTCATATTTGCAGCAAATCCACCAGCAACAAGCCCCACTCGCCATAATACATCGTGCGTTTTTCTGTCTGTAATTTCCTTTAGCTCCTGCTTCAATCGCTCCCTGACGCGTTTAACGCCCTTAATAGGCATAATTAACCCCCTGTTACGATCTTATAATCCGGCGTGTCGTTAAACATGCTCATGTCCCATTCAACGATTCCGGTTATAAAGTTGGCCCCAGCCGCCAGCGGGTCGGAAATAGCAGTAGTGTCACCAGTGGCAAGCATCCATCCTTTTTCCGGGAGCTGCACTGGCTGCATCTTGTGAAGCAGTTCGGTATATACGGTTATCGTGTTGCTAACCTCATTCCCGTTTGCGTCTGTTGCGGTTCCGTCAGTACGCTCCCATGCACAATCTACCAGGTATGGCGCACCGTATACGTCGGAGTTTGTCCAGTCGTCACGCGTTACGGGGTAAATGGTGGCTAATGCCTTGTAACTGAATCTCGCGATCTTACTCATAGCCATAGCTCCATTTAACAATTTTCGGATGGGTTTTCGCCACGCGCGGGCAAAGAATTACCCATTCGCCAGCATCATTGAGGTAGGCGGCTACCTGTCGCCCGGTGTCTGTCTTCACCCATACGCGGGTAAACAGTTTCGGCAATAACGGATCCGGTAATGTCAGGTCGTTCCACATTGTTACATCCTCCCACTTTTACCTATCCAAAGCCCTGCGTGCGCGGTGTTTTCTGGATCTGCTGGAATCAGTTCGGCTGTACAGTGATGTTTATCAATGGAGTAAAGCAACGAATAGGCCGCCTTCCATCGTTTGTTGAAATCGACATAGCGGTATGACTGACTCGCACCGTTCGGCCCAGTCTGCGAGGAAACGTATTTATCAGCCTGGCTTAGTCCTAACAGGCCAATCAGATAAAGCTGAATCAATGTTGCAGTGGAGGCCGGATAGTTGGCATCAAGGCATTCATTAACGCTATTTGCCTGCTCCACCAGCAAAGATAAGATAATGTCTGGCAGGTCAATACCCTGGCTTTCAAGATATTCCCGCGCCTGTTCTGTAGTGACCATTTTGTTTGCTCCACATACAAAAAAAATCCCCGGCATCGCGCCGGGGAGTTACAGGAAATACGAAATTATTTGTGACCGTAAACAACACCGGAACGGCCCAGCATGTCGCAGGTGATTTGTAAGCCTTCGGCAGACATGATTTTGAAGTTGTAGTTATCGGTAGGCATGGTGCGCGGCAGAGGCACTACGCCAGTAGTCATACCAACCAGCGGGGTAATGACGTTGCGGCGGCGTTGATAGGCAATGAACTCGTTGCCTTTCAGTGCATAGGTCTGACGGATTTCTTTAACCGGAATGAACGGTTTAACGATATTCAGAACACTGCCTACGACAGTCCCGTTTGCAATGTGCGGCGCTGCCAGGTTAGCCATAATTTCAGGTGACACCCACATGAGATCATACTGGTCAACGCGGTTGTTGCGGGCCATAACACCGAATGCACCAGTGGTGAAGAATTTGATGAGAGCATCGAATCCGTCAGTGGTGAGATCTTCGGAGGTCATGACTAGTTGCTGGGTATTGCGGTGATTTTTAATACCCTGGCCAGGTTTACCGTTGACGTTGATTTTTGCGTTACCGTTAAGGTAATAATCAACGCGGGCCTTGTTGAATTTTTGCAGTTTCAGGCGCTGGCTATCCAGTGCAAGGTCAATACCAACAGTTTTCAGACCTTCGGAATGACGCCAGCTGACACCGTAACCCGCTGCGAACATCGGGATCGGGTCGCCATCGCTGCCATATTCAGTGTGATCGAAGCCATGCGGGGCTTGACCATCGATACTAACGACAACTTCATCGTTAATATCACCGGATACGCTGTACATTTTCTCGGTTTTACCGATTGGCAATACGGTTTGCACAGCCATCAAATCGTTTACGATTTCAATACCAGTCTCTTCGGTGCTCATTTCGATAATCTGGTTATCGACAGCTTTCCAGAACTCCTGATCGAAGCCGCCAACGGCATTACATGCCAGGATGTCAGCGGTCATGTTTGCCATATTTGCGGCAATAAGAGCGCCGTCCTGATCATTGAACATGTTGCGCTGCGCCCAAAGGTGATCCCACTGGGCACGAATGCGGCTGTTGGTAGCAAGGTTGTGTTTATTAAACAACATAGTTTTTCACCTCTTATTATTATGCAACGCGGACACGTACAAAATCAGCCGCTTCAAGGGTTACAGTTTCCTGGCAGAAAGCGAAAACAGGTTCATCAGATGTAACCAATTTAAAGCCACCTTCACCAATGGTGATGGCAGCGTCTTTGGTGTAAGCACCTTCAGGAAGCAGAATCGCAAATTCACGTCCTTCTTCTGCGTAGTCAGCAACCACGGAATGACCAACCGGGATCGCATCTTCAATGCCTAAACCTTCATGGTATGCCGGGTTAACAACATAAATACGTCCTGTGGTATCAGTTGCGGCAGCGAATTTACCAGACGCCATTTTTACCGGAGTACCCGGCTTAAGTGCTGCGGCAGATACTGCTGTTTCAGTAACGGATTTGCCGTCAATATTTACACGACGAAAACGGGCCATAATTCACCTCTTATGCGAAATAGTTGTTAATGTCAGGGGTGGCAGGTTTATTTCCACCAGCGGCTGAGTTTGCTGCCATTGGTGCTGCTTTACCCAGGGATTTAAACATTGCGTCTAACGCTTCACCGCTTAATGCGTTAGCAACAATTTCGCCGTGAACTTTTGCTACTGCGGCGCGTTTTTCTGCTACTTCTTTATCTGCGTTTGCTGCAATTTCTTCTTTAATTGCTTTCTGGTTGGTCTGTAATTCTTCTTGGTTGGTCTGTAATTCTTCTACGCTTGCCTGTACTGGTTTTAATGCCTCTGCTACTGCATTAGCGATATTGGCGGCTAAGCCTTCGTTAATTTCTTTTACCAGTTCGGCGCGTTCTTCTTTGGTCAAAGGCATGGGATCGTCCTCCGATTTATTGGCCTTAATTTTTTCATTCAGGGAGAAAAGATTAGAAAGGTGTTCAGCGAACTGAGCAAACCATGATTTACTTTCCTCGTTGGTTGCAAGCTCGCCATTATTGAGAATAATTTTATCAGCCTGTTTTTCATATGCGCAAACTTGAGCACTTTCCGCATTAGTGGCGATCGTCACCTCTTTATCAGTGAAGTCCACCACATACACATAATCAGCATCAGGGAATAAATCCCGCGCCGCGTCTGTTAATTGTTTCTCAAGTGTTCTGTAGCTGTTTTCTTTCATCGCCACCGACATTAACGGTTTTGCCTGGTCAGTATTAACCATCAGGCCTACACCTTGTTCCGGTGAAGCGGCTGGAGGCTCATGCAGCAAAATAGCGTCATGGTCGATCGACATGATTTTCACTACATGGTCAGCGCCCTGGGCTTTCATGTCTTCGGTGGCTGGCATACGCTGGCGATATACAGCGACGGACGACCAGATAGGATCTTTGCTCTCTCCCTTCTCCAGCGCTTCCAGTCGGCTTAACAATTCCCGGCCCTGCTCTGAATGGCTGGCGGTTTCCACGTCCACCCATTTTTCCACATAAACACGATTGCCGCGTAATTCAACGTTTCTGTTCCACGCTCCACAAAAACCCGTGTTTAATCCTTCCGGGCTAAATGCGGAAACAAATTTACCGTCAACGGTAGGATGGCCCAGCGGGGCAAGCGTACCCTCCAGTGACTGGTAATTAGCGATAATTTCAGCTTCCGGGTAATATTCCCGGTTCATTACGATGTTAAAGGGTAACGTGTAGGACGGAACAACAATATGTTCCCGCCCGTTATACGTTTCACGGCGGATTGTATTAGCGGTTAATTTGGTATTAACCTGAATCAATTCTTTACTCACGGTTTTTACTCCCAATCTTCGCCATATTTAGCGTGCGCAACTTTATAGTTTTCTTGCGCCCGATCTAATATTCTTTCGTTTAATATGTTACCGTCTTCGTCAACTAATACGGTAATCGTGCTACATTTGCAGTTAATTGAATTTGGTGATCTGCTCCACCATTCGCGCTGCTCATCTATGGTGTATGTTTTCCCGTGCCGCTGCGCGTGTGATAGCCTGGTTGTCGGCGATAATGCCGAAATGTGCATTTGCATAGTGCGGAGATTAAATTCCTCTGTCGCCGCTTCTGCCTCATCCATACGCGCTGTGCGTAACGCTGTGCATATTTCAGTTCGGGCAATACGTTTGCATCTGTATAGAGGTAATTGCGTTTCCTGATTCAATGTGCGCGCTATTTCCAGTGGATTTAAACCACGGGCCATACCTTCGGTTAATCGCCGGGCCATATCCTTTTTGATCTGTGCGGTCAGCCCGCGCATTTCCTCAAATACACGGGTACGGACAAGGGCAAGGCGTGTGCGGTAAGTTGTGCTGGATAGCACGACAGACACATCAGGATAGGCGCTTGAGTACGTGACAGACTGGTTAGCGAGGTTGGCATATTCCTGTGCCGTGCCGCGCTGATAAGCCACCTTCACGTAATTCTGCCAAAACCAAAAACTTTCCGGGTCGGTTAGCTCGAATATCTCATCAATCATGTCGCTGGCGTCCTCCAGCATGTCATGCAGTTCATCCATGTAAATCTGAAAGGTGTATTTCTTATTAACAGCCAGGCTATATTGGATTCTGTCCAATATGGCGATATACGGATCCGCAACTTTCTTCAGGCAGGCTTTAAAACGCTTAATAGCTCCCGACCTTAACTTCCCTGTCATGGTCGGGTCTTCGGTGTTAGATGGCATTATCGCGGCTGGAGGTATTCGCCTGATTATTTTCTTCACCTTCATCATCGTCATCCTCTTCCGTTTCTACTTCACTGGCTGGGCCATCGTATCCGGCAGCCTCGCGGATCTCATCGCCGCTAAATATTTCTTCACCAGTAGCCAAACAAGCCTGATTGATTTGCGCCATCTTGTCTGCGGCTTCCAGTAGCTCTGCTTTGGTCATGGCGTTAAGGTCGTCCCATAGCACTGATACATCTACTGGCATACTGATAAGGCGTAGATCTGCCATCTTGCGGAACAGATCTTCAATCTCGCCACCGATTTCCTCCCTGCGGGTCATGCAGCGGCTGTTGAAGTAACGCAGGTCTTCGGTTGATGCGCGTTCTCCCTGCTGGTTCCCAACCAAGATGCGGGTTGGAATATCAACACCAGCGGCGGCGGTTTGCAGGTTTACGTCATAGGTTGATGACGGGTCAGATACGGCAGTAACCAGCGGGCTTACTGTCGCACCCTGTAACGCCATCATTACGTCATTACCCTTATTCATTTCAGCCGTAGCCTCATTGAATCTTTCGCGTAACTCTGTAACGTCGCAATCGTATGTTGCAGCCAGGGAACGGAAGTCAATCTCTTTATCGAACGAAATGGCAAGCTGACGCGCTGCGTTTTTCAGGAATGATTCACCACTACCGCCTTCCACTTTTTCCAGTGATACGAATGCGTTGTAGGAAGGTTCAAGGAAAGCGATGACATCATCAGAATAGTCGCCAAAGATGAATATGCGGTCAGGGTGGATCTTTCTGGCAATGGTCTTACTGTTAATGCGTTCTTTGTATTCCCACCACGTTGGCAGGCCATAGTTTTCATTATCCGGGTTTTCTTCGAAGTCCTTCGGTGTAAGAGCGCCAGCCCACACAGGGGTAAATTTTGCAATGCCTACGCCTTTTGTCACTGGCTGATCCCACGGCTTGTTATCTCTGATATGAATTAACAGACCAGAGTAACGACCAATGAGGCGGCGGCGATCACATTCAGCAACAGTGCGCCAAAATCTGTTGTTAAATTTCTTCTTGATTTCTCTTTCCCACGGTGTTTCCTTTTTCGCTTTCTCGTCTTCAGTTCCTTCAATCATCTTTGGCTTGGTGCGCCAGCAAGTAGTAACAATCTTTTCTACAGCACCGTGAGCGATGCCGCCGCGTCTGTACAGTTTGTATAGATCGTGATACGTGATCTCTTCTTTAAATCCGTATTCACTCCACGCAGCATCACGTTTGGCATCTATCCCCATAGTGAACGGATGTGCCGCTGCATAGCGGGCAAAGGCCGCCTGGCGTTGAGACAAGGCAGCATTAACCGCCAATTCTAAATTGGATGGCATAATGTTTACTCCTGAATACATGTTTACGCGTTGCTACGCGAAAAATAGAAAAATTCGTGAGGGATTGTGAGGCAGATTTTGTGTAGCTAATTGAGAATTATTATTGTTCATCTTCGAAAATTTTTCGAAGTTGATAATAATCAATAACTTAAAACCCTCGCAGGCGCTTAGGTAACATGAGGCCCATCGCCTGTGGCTGGCTTAGTTCAGTGATACCCCATACCATAGCATCCATACGGTCAGGGGATTTTTTAGCGGTGGCTGGCACGTATTCCATCATTTGATTTTCCAGCGTGTACAGCTCACCAGTGTGTGCCACCCTTCCTTGTGCATACAGTGCCGATATTGGCTCGGCGCGGGCGAACTTACCTTTACTTGCATGCACCTTAACAATACGGCCTTTGAATCCGGCATTACGCAACGTGGCCTCTGCCATTTCGCCGCCCTGGTTAGTTTCGATAACCATCGCGTCAGCTTCATGGATGTTGTAGGCGTTCATTGATGCCTGCGCCCAGTCGTTAGGAGACATGCGGCCTGAGTAGTCGCCATCAACAGAATACTGAGCATTCTTACCGCCACCATAGGCGGAACATGCCACGATCCCTGTTTCGTCAGACTCATCAGATGATGTTGTCGCCGGGTCAATAGCTATTACAGTGCGTATTTTCTCCTGCGTTATCTGCATCCGGTGCGCTGCGGTTATCATTGCTTCAGTCCACAATGCACCCTCTTCGTCGAATTTACGCGGGCGCTGCATGTACTGGGCCTCAAATGACCGTCTGTGTGCCTTCAGTCCTGCTTCATGGCTGTCATTGTGCTTTTTAGGCCATAGCCAGCCATCTGGCAGATTGTGAGGAATGGGGATAGCGAACTCGTTTTCAGGGTACAAATCCCGATAGTCAACGCTATTGTCGATCTTCACTGGCAGGTTCAGGTGATGCCATTTCTCCCCGCTCCCACCGCGTAGCAGGTAGCCTGACAAATCATCGTAGTGGATGCGTTGCATGATGACGATAACAGGCGTTGTTTGCACTGCCAGACGTGAAGCAAGCGTGTCGTTATAGTTAGTGTTAACCTGCTTTCTCACCACGTCAGAGTAAGCGTCAGCGGGTTTTAATGGGTCATCGATGATTAACGCGCCGTTAAATCCCGGTTCCATATACCCTGCACGGAACCCAGTAACCTGACCAAGCGATGACGTTGCATACACGCCGCCGCCGTATTCAGTCCACCACATCGATTTACTGTTGGCATCGTTGCGGATCTTCATGGTCCACATTGCCTGATATTCAGGCGTACAGATCATGTTTCTTACTGTCGAGGAATTGAGTAGCGCCAGGTTGTTGGAATAGGAAACGTGAAGGAAGCGTGTGCGGGGATTTATTGCGAGGGACCGCGCCATCATATTGATAGTGGCGATCATGGTTTTGCCGTACCCTGGGGGAATATTGATGATGAGTCGGGTTATCTCACCATTGATAACGCGTTGCAGTGCATCACGGATGGCTAAATGATGGCCTGAGATTAACATCTTCGTTCCGTTTGCTTGCTTATAGAAGTAGCGATTGAAAAACAGGCCATCGTTTTCACATTTTGACTGAATAACCCTTTCTTTGATGGACAACATAATCACACCTCGTCTTCTACTTCCTGGACGATGCTGGCGATCTCTTCTTTCGTGACTTCAACCTGGACGGGCGCTTCTTCCTTATTGCCAACAATCTCCTGTGTGACACGTTCGCCGTATTTACGCGGTTGCAGTTTTGCCAGTAACCATTTGCGCGTTTCAATCATTAGTTGGTGGCGGCGTAGTTGGTCTTTATCAACGTTCTTAGCATCATCAGCTATATCGAGGATCTCATCAGCTAATACCTCGAAGCCGATTTCCTTCGCGCGCATGTACATGTCCGAGAATTCCGGCACGTCTCTGAACCATTTAAGAATTGTTGAACGGGTAGGCATACCAGGCATCTTCGAAATTTTGTTAACGCTCTGACCGTCCGCCACCAGTTCACAGATTTCTAACGCCTTTTCTTCGGTATAACCATGCGGACGGCCCACCTTTTTAGCGGCTGGCTTTTTATCGTCAGCATTTACCTTTTTCGTGCGGGCCATAATCTCACCTCTTAATACTTGTTGATGATATATACGCAAGCTACAAAACTTGCGCAGTATGTTAAAACTTCCAACCAGTCGAATAATTCTTTCATTGTTTACATTTATGCGAAGAAAACGATAACGACTAACAACGTGCATATAGCCATGATTAAGAAATCACTATCAGACATTGATGATCACCCCCACAATAATTAACGCGGCGATACATACGAATAATACAGCTTCGATAACATCCATTCGCTCACCTATTGAGTCAGCGCGGTCATGGTAAGAACAATCGCAACGATCAGGAAAAAGAAATCAAGCCATTTCATTTTTTAAACTCCCGATAAACATCTACGGCAATGACTACAACTACAGCCACCAGCAATAGCATTTCGTATGCGTTCATTGTGGATACCTTCAGCTTTCAATGAATATCATGATCGCCAGCCATACAGCGACGCAGACAGAAAGGATAATTAGCGGGTCAATCATATTTTTCACCCCACCAAATACTTGATATATACGTTTATCAGCGCAACTATAATAGAACCCACAAGAAACACAGAAACGCCGATTAATCCGGCGATGATGTAAGCATCCATAATATCAATGTCCGTATATCAAGATCACAGCGGCAGCTATGCCAACAAATACGCCTAACAGAAAAGTAAACATAATTACCCTCTCTTAAAGCTCATAACGCGCGGTACAAGCGCCTCTTTTGCTTTCGGCTTACGTTTGCCTTTCTTAGCTGGTTTTTTCTCTTCTTTCGGCTCCTCTGCCTGTTCTGCTGCATCAGTCGCCTGCTCTGCCTTTTCTAACGCCTGCTCAACGACTTCAGCCGCCTGCATCGCTGTGATCTGTGCTTCGTTTGATTCAGCCAGGATTGGGAAGAATGCGTCAAAGATACGTCCAACCATGTAAGCGTAAGTCTCATTCGCAGGATGAGTAGGATCAGTGGTCGCCACGACGCCTACATCACTTAAAACGTGGAATGTAGTGTGAGCGCATTCATGGACCAGCGTTCCAGTCTCATTGTTGAATACTGCGATCACGTAGAAATTACCGCCGGTCTCACCAGTACAGGTTAACGTCAGACCGCCAGCTAGTTCGAAATCAGGTTCGATTGGTATTCCGGCCTTTTCGCAAAATTCATAGAACATCTCGCGGGTCGGGCAAAAGAAAACGGTTGTATGCTCAAAGAGCGGGACTTTGAATTGAGGCAACTTAATGCCTTTAGCCTTAGCCATCAGAATAATCTCCTGTCTGGTTTGCTTTTACTTCCTGTTTATACAGCGGCAGGAATGACATAAAACACTGAGAACGGCGCTTCATCAGTACCGTTTCCAGAATTTTATAAAATTGGTGAATGGCGCTTTCTTCTACCCAGGTAGCGCCCGACCTGTTAATGGGATGGATAATCCGGCATTACGTGTTTTTGACTTTTCCGCCGTCGCTCGCGGGAAGGATTGGCCCGGTTATGGCTGGCTGGCGAAAACGGCGACACGTCCACGCGCTGTTATTCTTTGCGTATGCACTGCGTCTTGATGTAGTCCTGCAATCCGGTGATCTTCGCGTCTTTTTCTTTTAATTGTTCTCTGAGGGATAGATAAGCCGATTCAGCGTCGGAAGTGAGTCTACAGGTGGCTCCATCAATGCGGCTGGCGGCTCCGGTATTGTCGAGCAATCGCACTGGCTCGGCGTTGACGTGCAACCGGATAGAACCGCTATCAATGCCAGCACGCAGATCGGCAATGTCAGATCTGATAGCTTTAATTTCATCGTGATACCTCTTATCAAGTTTTGATAGCTCGGCGTTTCGCTCCTTCATCTGCTGAATAGTGTTACTTGCTGTTTTCAGTGCGCCTTGCGTGGTCGTTAGATCGCTTTGCATTGTGTTTATCACTGACTGGCAGTGACTAAGCGCGGCAACAAGCCCAACAACAACACAAACGATGGCGGCGATGATTAACGTCTTCACCTTGTCCATGTTTCACCCCATTCGCAAACGGCATACTCAACATCACGGCGATTAATTAACCCTTGCCACTGCTTACCGCCAGCATATATCCAGCGTTTAAGCTGTGCGCACGCCTCTGATTTCTTACCGTCATTGAGTAGTTTTAATAAGGTTGATGTCTTAAAGTTGGTAGCGCCTACGTTATAGGCGAATGAATAAAGCGCCGCGCGGGTAAAATCTGATATTTCGACTTTAATATATGGGTCAATCGCTTTTGCGGTTTTGTGAAGATCTTTGTTTAGTAACGCTTCACACTCTGCTGGTGTATAAGTTTTTCCCAGCATGATGTCTTTTCCGGTATGACCATAACATACAGTCCATACACCGATAACATCACGATACGGATCGTATTCCACGCCTTCCAATGGTTTAACCATCACAGCCGCAATAGCGATAGCCCCACCAGCCGCCGCAGCAATAATTTTATTCTTTAGCGATTGGCTAATCATGTTACTTATTCCCCATTCGCGCGTCATGTTCCTCTTGCGCTCGCTTGTTCTCCTGTGATTTGAAGTAATAGTTGACGGCAAATGTGCCTATGGTTGATAAGATACCCACAAATACAGCAACATCATTAATGGTTATCGCACCAAAAAAGGCCGTTACGACCCCTACTGCATACGCACATGCCTCCCGTATTTTGTCGAACATAGATTTTCCTCCAACAAAGCAAAAACCCGGCGCGGGGCCGGGTAATTACAATTTCGCATTGTTAGGAAATATTTTAATCTGTTTGTTTACGCCCTACAAATACGGCTTACGGCTTTCTATATATCAGGCCGTTATCAAGCAACATTTGCATATGCCGCCGATCCATGTCGCTTGATTCCCAATGTGGATCGTCATCAGGTCTTATCATCACCTTATTACCTTTAAGTAAATAGACGATGTTAAATACCTTATGCAAATAGATACCATCTTCGATCTCGTTCATAGGTCGCTAACCCTCACCAGTTCACCAGCATCAAGAAATATTTTAATTGTTTCTCGCGTCGTCTTAATGATTGGCGCTACCCACTCACCACCACCAACGCGGATGCGAATATCATCACCTTCTACGCGGTAAAACAGCCCGTCTACTACTGTTGCGTACACCCCATCTTCAATCATTTCTTGCGCTCCTTAATAGCTCGATTGATCTGCCCTGCTGTAGCGTCGAAGAAAGCGATAAACACAGTCACAGGCCAAAAAGGAATCTCAAGGCCGCCAGGTTCAGCTCCGCTAAACTTAATAAAACAAGACATCAGGATAGCGCCAGCGATATAAAGCAAAACAATCACAGCTATAAGGCATTCAATCATCATCGCCCTCGTCTTCATGTTCAGCCAGGAAATCATCAACGGCACGGTAAGTAACTGGAGGGATGTATTCGAAATCATCAGAATCAAGATCAAGCGTCCTGCTGTCGCCGTCGTCGTCCATCGTATTCATCCCTAACTCACCGAAAGGGCCGTACCCAATGTGGCCCAGGTATTCGCAACCAATCGTAAACCCAGGGTATTCGCCTTTACACCGGATCTTGTAAGGTTTATTTGATGCGCTCAATTTCCACCCCTCCGTTTTCGCCTTCAGTCACTTTGTATTCTGCCGCCAGTTCAGCGCCAAGCAATTCCACTTCCATATTAGCGATACCCTGGAACATCAGATAGGCAAAAACTAGGATTTTAATTCTATCCGGGTCTTCAAGATGGTCTGCATTAAAAGGCGGTTCCGATACGTGGAAGCATTTAACATGCGCATCGTCTTCAGTGGCTACACGGAAACATGCACTAGGTTGCCCGGCAAATTGTCCTAATCTTTCTTCGTTCGGTAAAGTGCCACGGAAAACTTTAACGCTGATAAATTTAGACATTGTCTATTCTCCTTCGTAAAAAATAGCTACCAGTTCAGGATTGTTTGATGGGTTAGGGCAAGAATAAAAACCACTTCGCAATAACCCCCTAAGCGCCTTTATTTTTCTGTGCACCGGGATTGACTCGCTTAAATAGAAATCATCTTTCCTTTTGTCATAAGGTAGCTCGTAAAACCTACCATAATTTACGAATTGAACGACGCGGAAAAACTCACCGTCAGCCTTACTGTTGCCGCGCCATATTTTGATTATTTCCATAAATTAAAACTCCGCACCAGGTAAGCTACGCGCTTCGTTAATATCGTCCTTTTCAATCCATTTCTTAGCGTGCATATCCATTACGGATATAGCGGCAACTGGCGCATAATTATTTACTGAGTGGATGTGAAAAAGTTGATTTCTGGTAAAAATCATATCGTCATCGGTTATATATAACCAGTCGCCGCGTTTGCCAACAACAATGTGAGATCTGCCTAAGCTGTCTTTAAATTCATAATTACAGAAAACATCATCGTTAGGAACTTCAACAAAACAGCAAGCAATAAATTTAGCGATTTTCATGATTACACCCTTCTGATTTGATGGGGCCATCCGGCCCCGTGTTTTATGCTTCTTCGTCTCCTCTAAATCCTAAGCACTCCGCGTACTCGTCAATGCTTAATGCTTCTTCACCTTGTGCCAGTAATTCAAAGTATCTTGCGTACAGTTCGAAAACCCAGGCCGGATATTTAGCGTTAGCGTTCATGGTTTCCCCCTTATGCCATACGTGCGAATTCAAGTGATTTGCATTCGTAGTCTTCCTCTGCCTGTTCGATGACTGCCATCATCATTTCGTTTGCGTTGTTGAATGCGTTGCTTTGTGCGAACTTGTCGGCTCCACCTTCTTCTTCGAACTCCGCGTTGTTTGCTGCAATGTAGTGATATTCGATGTTGTTCAGGTAAGGGCTTGCAGCGTGTGCTGGGTCTTCTTTCTCCACCATCTCCCAAAATGCGTTTAAGCGAGATTCGACTTCTTTGTTAATCCAGCGTTTCATTTTTCTACCCTCCGCATCGTTCTCTCTTCAGCTTCTTTATAACAAAATGGCACTGCTGAAACAATGCCATTTTGTAAACTTTGCGGGGTAGATCACGCTTTTTATTCGTCCTGCCTGAGGGCCACTACAACCTCGCGATCTTCATTCTGAATCAGCCACCAGCCACGCGCCTTGCTGGGCGCTGCATACCATAAGTGACCGTAAGTGTCTGTAACGACTAAAAACGGTTTTTTCGGTAATCCGCCTGGCTTTTCCGCTTCGTACTGACAACCGTCTTCGAAACAATCAAGATCAGATCCGTGACACGTTAAAATCATTTTTACGCCCCGACATATGAAAATGCAGCAAAAGCACCACTACTATTACGCGCATAAACAAGCGCCGTACCGTACCCCATTTTATAAAAGCGCCATAACCGGCCCTGGTCGTCAGTAATGGCGTGAATATATTCCTGATCCTTTGCATCAACCAATGCCGCGCCGACTTCGTAGATCTTGCCATTCTTAAAAAACGCGCTGCATAGTGAGTATGTGCACTGGTATCTATGGTTCCGGTTCATAACCCCTCACTTATTCCGGTTTACTGCCTTCGCGGGCGCAAAACTCCGCGATCTCACGGAAATCATGCACTATGCGATAAATATACAGACCAGCGGCGTTATTGATATGGCTAACATAAGCGAAATAAACCTTATCATCATCGCCAGTTATCGCCATTGCACCATCACCGCCCGGTGCGCCGTGGAGTTGAACGCCGCAATAGATCTTCCCTTCTTCAAAAATATTGCGGTCTCGCGTCTGCAATACCTCAAAATATAAATGCTTCATGCTTACCCCTTACCATTTAACAAAACGCACGATCGCTTCCATACCGAAATGACTGGTAACGTGTCCCCGTGCGTAACAATCCCAATAGCGCCACGCGTCTCCGTGGTCGTCTTTAATGTATTGGGTGTTAAGTTCATCACCAGTCAGGTGAGCTACGGTATATATTCCGCCAACCTCAAAGCATGATGATTTTGATTCAGTGCATCTAACATACATGATATTCATTCCTTATTTGCATTTATAAATAGCGCAACTGGCACACCATTACCGCCAACGCCATCAACGAATCCGCTACCATTGAGATCGTTATAAAAAAACCACGGATCGCCATCTTCATCATAAATGTACTGAATATCGTTAGTTCTGCTTATTAGCGTTTCTATGTCGTAAATCTCATCAACCACAAAAAGATTAGGGAAACGAGACTTTATACATTTTACAAACATCAGAAAACCCCTTTATAATCGACCGTGTATTTTGCCACCAATTTCCATTCACAATATTTTTCCATGTCGCGCGGTTGCCAGCCTTTCATACCAACAGCACTTCGCGCAGCGTGGCGGCGACAGTTGTCGTTAAGATCTACAACACACCACGGCTGAAGGACAAACATGTACTGCGCCTCGTTAACCAGGATCGCAATCTGCTTTCCTGTTGCCTTATCTTTCGCCCGGAAATAACTTACCCTTATTTTCATTTTTAATTACCTCAATCAACATTTCTTCTTCCAGGTTAGCCGGGCGTTTGGCTTTGTTGAATAAATCGAACTTTTGCTGAGTTGAAGGATCAGATCACGTATC
>OHAH01000504.1_pt1 | contig 31362 bp, 19 predicted proteins | sample 1577071 | NCBI WGS metagenome assembly OHAH01 (sample SAMEA3541520, study PRJEB24748) | human gut metagenome | biome: human gut; feature: human-associated habitat; material: faeces | place: China | collected 2012 | reverse complement strand
ACCGGCATGTATTTTCCGGAACCTTACTGCCTGGCCTCCTTTGACAACCAACCGGAGTTTTTCATGACTATCGAAGAGGCTGCCCGATATGTCTCCGAGATAGTGAGGAAAAGGGTGCCCTCTAAGATGAGGGCTATACACAATGCCTTGAAGAGATATATGAGATTGCCGGAGAATCGGGACATGTCATATTCCTTCCATGAAGTCAGGATAGTGACATAGGAACCGATAAGACAACAAGAGAAATTGGGTTTAATGCCCGGTTTCTCTTTTCTTTCTTTGGTTGTGAAACTGGATATTTTTAAGAATGATCCTCCGGAAAAAGGCCTCCGTTCATTATCCTATATCCTATGATGACCACTTTGGAAGGCTGGCTTTGGATGCTGCTTCTCGGAAAATGCCGATATGTCATTCAACAATGAACCGGAGGAAGTAATCATACTGCAGGGAGTCACGAGGATTGAAAACATGGCTTTTCAAGGATACCCTAAACTTTCAGCTTTCCCAAGTATCCCTTTCCCTTTGATGCGCTTGTCTTCGACCGCTGTAATACCCTTCGGCTACTAGTCATGTCAAGAAAGAGCATGCTGTTCTATGGAAAACGGCAAGCGGCTGAGAATACGGCTATAATCTGCTCCTTGCTTGGCTTATGTAAGGAACGTGGTGTCAATCCCAGAGAGTGGCTGAATGATGTGATAGGCAAACTTCCTTATTATCTGGCTCCTAAATCAGACAGAGACTTGAAGGAACTACCGCCGGTTGTATGGAGGAAATAATCGGAACAGTTCCGGGAAAATGCAGGAAAAAGAGAGACTGCCACTCAAAAACAACCTTGAGATAAGTTGGCATATGAAAATTGAGACGCACTTACAATGGAGTGCATCTCACTGAAAAATCGAATACACAAGATGTAGTTGAGCAGGCGCTTACGGATTTCCACGGCTGTCAAGGTGGATTCTGATTCCAAAAGGAAGATCTATCGTTACGTCGCCACTTGTACCGGACGGGAGATTCCCCCTGCGACGCAGGTCCAATGGAATGAATGTATCATCGGGAAGTTTATCCGGATGGCTGGTGTAAGTACGGCTCAGACCGAATTTCTTCTTCCAATAATGGAAGCAGGATGATGAATAAACCTCATTCTCACAGAAATCTTTTATGGTCAAACCACTGGCTTGTTGCCTTTCATAAACTGACAGGAACTCTTCTTTACTCATTATTCGTTTCATAGTCTTTTTGTTGGCAAAGTAACGGAAAAGTGGATGGCTTTACAATGTGTACTTTATCGGATGCTTACCAAGTATCTATTTACTGCTTTCTTTTGTATTATCTAAAACAATAGGTTCGTCATTATTTTCTTTCACTTTTTTAGCTATATATTCTTTAGGAAGCATCCCAAAATATTCTGTGAAACATTTTGTAAAGTAACTGTGATTACTAAATCCAACTAACCAAGATATTTCATTAATCTTGCAATTTTGTTGGTTTAATAGTTCTGCAGCTCTTCTTAATCTTATAGTTTTTATATAATTATTGGGAGTCATCCCTGTAATGTCTTTTACTTTTTTATACAGTGCACTTCTGCTCATATGTATTTCATATGCTATATCATCTACTGTGAAATCACGTTTAGATATATACTGCAATACAAGATCACTAAACCGCTGCATGAATTGTTCGTCATTATTATCATTGAAATTCGGCAGAAGAATATATGGGTGTTTGTTGAAAGATTCCCATAAAATATTCCTTTTATCTAGGATATTATAAATAATCATATTTAAGAACATTATATCAACGGGTTTATCTATTACCATTTCAGCTCCATTTTGAAAACATTGTGCTTTAATTTTCATGTTATTATTTGAAATAATAACTATAGGAATATAGGATAAATTATCGTTGTTCTTTAGATGTTTACATATATTTACACCGTCTATCTTAGGTAACATAACATCGCATATTATTATGTCTGGTTTAAATTCAGAAGATACCATCTGCAGAACTTCTTCTCCGTCACTAGCTGTTGCTATTGTGTAATATTTCGATAATAAACTAGATGCATATAGTTGAAAATCAATATTGTTATCTGCTATTAGTATTTTGATGCTATTTTTAGGTTTTGAATTAAAATTAAATTCATTGCTGTTCGTAATTACAGGCTTTATGTCATGACATATATTATCTGTGCTTTCCTTTTCGCATAAAGGAATTGTTATACTAAATGTGGTAAATTCATTCACTCTACTTTCTATATTCAAGTCCATATTCATATTGTGTAAAAGCAATTTTGATATAGTCAAACCAAGTCCAAATTTTGTTGTGTTTTCTCTACTTGTTTTATTATAGCACCAGAATGCATTAAATATTTTATCTATATCGCTTTCTGAAATACCTATACCGTTGTCATGAATAGCCATAATTACGTTATTTTTATCACTTTTAATTCTTACTTCTACAAAGTCTTTAGTGAACTTCACAGCATTTGAAAGTAGGTGATTAACAACTTTATTCCATGCATTTACATTTATATTCACCAAAGGATCATTATCCGTGATTTCGTCAATAAAGGAAATTTGGATGTTCGAAGATTGATATTTTTCTTTAAAGGCACTTACGATATCTTTTGTTAAACGAACAATTTGAGTTGAATATAGGTCCTCCGTATTTATGTTTGTTAAATCAATTATTTCATCAGTTAGGTTGAATAATTTTTCAGAATTGTTTTTTATAAGTGTAATATTTTTACGAATATTTTCTGGCAAACCGTTAATATTAGCAATTTCTTCAGCCGGATTTTTAATTAGCATTACTGGTGTTCGAATTTCTTGTACTATGTTAAAGAAGAAATCTAATTTGTTTTGAAAGTTAGTAACTTCCATTGTATGTTTATTGTTTTCTATTTTATTCTTCTTTTTGCTAACATTGTATTTAAGGAAATAAATGCAAAATCCAACTATAACAGTAAAACCTATAAATATATATAGTGATATTGCAGTAGCACTATTCCACCAATGTGCTTTTACGATAATATTCCAAGAGTTTGTTGGCCCCCAAACTCCGTCATTGTTTGAAGAACATACCCTAAATGTATATTTTCCACAGGGCAAGTTAGAAAATGTCACACTATTATTTTCCCAGTTTGTTTCAATCCAATTCTCATGGTATCCTTCTAGACAATATTTATATCTATTATTCACAGGTGACTGGTGGCTTAAACTGACAAATTCTATAGTGAGTGGTTTATGCCATTTATATAGTATAGTATAATCTTTATCTTCTTGTTTCTTTTCTGATGTATTAATAAAAATAGTTATCGGTTTTATTGTATTATTTTTTAAGCCATCAGGTGTAATTATTATAAATCCATTATTAGAACCAATATAAAGTTTTCCATCAGAAGTGGCAATTCCGGAATTAATGTTGAATAAATTAGTATTTAGACCATCATGCTTATTAAACACAGTGCATTTTTCGCTTGAAGGATTATAGCTGAGAAGTCCTTTGTTTGTACTAAGCCATAGGAGTTCGTTATAATTGATAATGTTATAAACCGAAAGATGTGCCATTTCAAAATTTGTGGATCTTTCTTTAGTAAGATAATTCCTCGCTATCTCATATTTTATTAAACCTTGTCCTGAAGTTCCAATGAAGAGGTTATCCTTGTACAGTGACATAGATATAATATTATTCGGAATCACCTCGCCGTTAGAACTTTTAGATACACAAGTTATTTTGCTAGATTTAGAATTATATTTTAGTAGTCCTTTACTTATCGAAGCAAACCAGATATTCCCTTCTGAATCACTGCATATAGAAATAATATCACTGTTAAATCCTAACTCCTTTTCCTTGGTAAATCCACCCTTCTCAGTCCATGACCATATCGCATTTTTAGTGCCTATCCAAATTGTTCCATAGGAATCTTCGTATATAGAATATATACTTTTATTGGTAGCATCATCTTTTTTTAAGAATGGTATATGTTCAACTTTTTTTGTTTTATGATTAACTTTATATAATCCTTTCGCATATGTGCCTATCCATAAATATTGCTCATTTGAATGGATTGCATGAATATTTAGATTTAATTCGTTTTTATCTACTATATATCGCTCACATTTATCAAGAATAGGATCATAAATAAACAATCCTCCGTCATCAGTGCCAATGAATATTTTTCCATTTTGATTTTCATGGAATTTACTTATGATTCTTCCTTTTTCTGATTGAGTTGTACAATATCTAATATGAAAGTTTGAGCTGTTAGGTGATGCATAATTTATACCTCCAAAATAGGTAGCTACCCATATTCCCCCTTCTTTATCTTTAAAAGTATCATAGACAAAATTATCAGATAAACCCTTGTCGTGGTATTTATTGAAAGATTTTATAGTAAATTCATTGGTTCTATAGTTAAATAGCGTCAATCCATGGTCCGAACCAATATATAGTATGTTCTTGTCTAACTCCTTTATCGTGTGTATTCTTCCTTGCAGAACAGGTGTTTTATCATTCATTAGATAGTTTCTAAAACGGGAATTTTCTATATCATAATGAAATACGCCAGAATCCCAGCCGCTAACCCAGATATTTCCTTCAGAATCTAAACACATAGTAAATGCATTTGATTCAGCTATGTTTTTTTCTTCATCTTTTATGAGAATCCTATCAAATGTATCATTACTAGAATTATATTTATATAAATAGTTACCAGCTGTTAGGCACCAAATATCGCCTTTAAGATCAGTTAATACTTTTGTTGAAAAATCTGAAGTAAGTCCAATATTTTGTGATTCTCTATAATTTCTGAGTTTTTTATTTTTAGGTGTATATTTGTAGATACCATTTCCTAGTGAAGTTGCCCATATATTACCTTTGTTATCCTCTGATATTGACCTTATTAATGTATTTTCAATGCCAAATCCATTTATCCGTTCAAAAGATTCTTTTTTCTTATCAAAAATATATAGCCCATTTTCTGTCCCTATCCATAGTTGATTATTTCTATCCTCATATATGCAGTATACACCGTTACTCTTAATAGTATTTACCTTATTAGTGTCCGTTCGCCATGTTTTAAATCTATAAATATCATATGTTATTAGGCCATCATTTGTTCCAAACCACATTTGCCCATTGATATCCTGAAAAATACAATATATGGTATTGGTATTCAAGCCAGATAAAACATTAATGTGTTCAAAATTAAAATTTGATTCTATACCTATTATTGGATTACAATACAGAGTAAATATTGCAAGTAAAATTCCAAATTTTATCAACCTAATTCTATTTTTCAATTTATTCATAGTGTTACTTAATGTTTTTCACTTATAGTGAACGATTATTCAACTAATAATATAGTTTCATTCACTACTGTCCAATAAAAAAAGGCTAATCGGTCTTTGAAATCATTGAGACACAGTCTTTTAAGCAGTATTTTAGAATGAAGCGGATTTGAATTCGTAGCTTAGCGGTCAAATTGAAGACCGCTTATAAACCAAGATAAATACGTATTCGCTCAACTTACCGCTTTTCTGAACAGAACTCAGTTCAACAACTTCGTTCGCAAGTATGATGGTAATCGCTACGTGAAGCAATTCACTTGCTGGAATCAGCTACTTGCTATATGTTCGGACAACTGAACAATCGAGAGAGTCTTCGTGACCTAATTGTTGCTTTTGAAGTGCATCGAGCCAAGCAATATCATCTTGGTTTGGGACGCAATCCAATAGCTAAAGCTACTCCCGCATATGCTAATCAGAATCGTGACTACAGAATCTTTGAAGACTTCGCATTCTATATAATGAAGGAAGCTTGCGAAAAGCGTGCGACCAAAATCTTGGAAATTCCTGGAAAAAAGTATGCTTTTGATTCAACAACCATTCCGTTGTGTCTAGCCACATTTCCATGGGCGAAGTTTCGAAGAAAGAAAGGAGGCACAGAGTTCATGTCTTATATGACATTGAAGCACAAGTTCCTGCTTTCTATACTGTAACCGCAGCATCGAAGCATGACTCTACAGCGATGTGTTCAATCCATTATGAACTAAATGCTTATTATATATTCGACAGGGCTTATGATTCTTTTAAGGAACTATATAGGATACACCTGACAGATTCTTTTTTCGTAGTCAGATTAAAATACACCATGGTCAAGTGGAAGCGAAGGATACCTAAGAATGCACTAACCGATGCTGAAGTGAAAATGACGGGGTATCTCTCAGAGAAAAAATATCCCGAGTCATTCCGACTCATTCGTTACTACGATGAAGAGGATGACCGTGAGTTCACTTTCTTGACGAATACAACACATATTTCTGCATTGAATATTGCTAATCTCTATAAGAAAAGATGGTTGGTCGAGTATTCTTCAAATGGCTAAAGTAGCACCTTAAAATAAAGAGATTCTGGGGCACAACGGAAAACGCTGTCCGTATTCAAATCAGTGTGGCGATCATTACTTACTGTCTCGTGGCTATTGTCCAACACGATATGCAATTGAAACGTTCAACTTATGAGGTTTTGCAGATTCTAAGCATCTCTCTGACGGACAAAACTCACTTACGTGACTTGTTCAATAAGACTAATTTCAATGATGTCAAAGAACTCGATTGTCCCCTTTTTGAAGGACTATTTGATTAATTATTTAATTCGTCCATTTTTATTGGACACTAATGAGTTACATTATAACCATCTTTCTTATAAAAAGCATTGTTGTTAGATTCTTCGGTCTGTTAATTGGCTATAGTAGCTTTAGAGAATAAAAAAAGAATTTTTATAGCCAATATATTTCTGATAACTCAAGTAAATTCTCTTTGGGATTATAATTATATACCTAATAAAAATATTGGCCATCTCTAAAAATATAAATAACAAAACTATCATATCAAAGAACTTATACAAAGTTTGGTGAATACTAAAAAAAGTCTTGTATGCAAGAAATATCCACAAATGCAAAAATAGTCTATTTTTCGATTGTATGCATAATAAAAACATATATTATTATACAATATGAGTATAAATAATATATAATTATTAAATGAGGGTTGTGAAATAATGTATTTTTGTCTCGAGATTTTTAAAATAAAACCTTATTATTAACTAAAAAACAAAAGTATGATGAAAACACTAAAACTTTCGTGGCTTTTTGTTACGTTCTGCATTCTTTTTTCGGGAACGACTTTTGCTCAGCAAATAAAAATACGAGGTATCGTATTAGATGAGCTAGACGAACCTGTTGTCGGAGCATCAGTGATTGCCACTCCTGCTTATGGTACAATTACGGATGTAAATGGTTCTTTTGAGTTGTCAGTGGAAAAAAGCATTAAAAGTTTGGAGATTTCTTACATTGGTTATCAAACACAAAAAGTAGCGGTAGCTACTAATTTAAAAATCAAATTAAAGCCTGACACCCAGCAACTGGATGAGGTCCTAGTTGTAGCTTATGGCACGACCAAGAAGTCTTCTTTTACAGGTTCTGCTTCAGTAGTAAGGTCGGATGAAATTAAAAAATTTCAGGGGACTGGTTTTACTGATGCCCTTCAAGGGCTAACGGCAGGTGTAAATGTTAGTCAAGATGCGAGTAATCCTGGTGCTGAAGCACGTATTTCTATTCGTGGTATCGCTAATATGGCTGGTAATACTACACCTCTGTACGTTGTAGACGGAGTACCCTACGATGGTTCATTAAATTCTATTAATACTAATGATATAGCCTCGCTTACTGTGCTTAAGGATGCTGCAGCAGCTTCTCTTTATGGATCTCGTGCAGCAAATGGTGTTGTTATTATAACAACTAAAACAGGTAAAGCAGGAAAGGTTAAAGTAAACTTTAATGCCTCCTGGGGTACTTCTGACAATGCAGTAGGATATGGAAAGAAAGCCGATCCAAAACAAACATTGCTTCTTTATTGGGAAGGTCTATACAATGATAAATATTATTTTGAGGGTGGCTGCTCTAAGCAAGAAGCTGGAGATTATGCATCTCAGTCTCTCTTGGGTAAAATATTTACTGCACAAGGGAAAGACCCAACAGGAAAGCCTATTTACGTTTCGCCTTTCAACCATATCGATGAGGATTGGGTACTTCATGATGGTAATGGTAATCCTTACATCAATCCTAATCTTACTTATGCTTGGAATGAAAATGACTGGGACTGGTATGGTGCATACTACAAGCGAAAACTCCGTCAAAATTATAGTATTGATATATCAGGTGCTACTGAAAATGGGAAAACAAATTACTTTATCTCTACAGGTTTTCTAGATGATAAAGGATATGGAGGCGGAGATTATTACAAACGATATTCCTTTTCTGCTAATGTTAACTCTGAGATAAATAAGTGGTTAGCTATGGGTGGTTCATTGCGCTATGCCTATAGCCGCCAGAGTTCAAGTGGTAGTACACGTGCATTGAATTATAATATGACTTTAGCTTCACCATATCTTCGTAATGCATCAAATACAGATTGGGTGCGCTCGGAAATGACAGGTGAAAGAGTTTTACAATATGGTGCATATACCAGTTTCTTTGGTGTTCATCCTTTGAGTAATAGAGGTGATTATTGGGATAATGACAACAATGATAATTTTAGTAATAATGATGCTTCTAATTTAAATGCTCGCTATTATGCTCAAATTTCTCTTCCTTATAATATTAAGTTTAAGACTACATTAAATCTTGACGATAATACCTCTCGCTCATACACTTATGATTCTGCGATATGGGGAAGTGGGCAATCCGAACCTTGGGGAAATACTATACGTCCATCAGGAGGTAGTGCTTCACGCTCTAATTTTCATTCAATGTCTGTTACAAATTCAAATATTCTTTCTTGGAATCAAAGCTTTGATAAGCATAACATAAGTTTTCTGGTCGGTCAGGAAGCGTATTATCAACGTACTGAGTATACAGCAGGTGGCGGTAGCGGTATTTATCAAATGAATCAGTTCCAAGTAGATTCAGCCACCAAGGATTATTGGTCTAGTTCATTCAGTGATAGATATGCATTGCTGTCATATATCAGTAAGCTTGACTATAATTATGATGATAAATATTATTTATCAGGATCATTCCGTCGTGATGGTTCATCATGTTTCGCTCCAGAATCTCGTTGGGGTAATTTCTGGTCAACCGGAGCTTCTTGGAGAATCTCTAATGAAAAGTTTATGGAAGATTTTGATTGGATTGACAATCTGGTGATTAGAGGCTCTTATGGTACTTCTGGAAATGACCGCTTGATTCCGCGTCAGTCTAATGGAAAAGGAGGTAGCAGAATCCTCTATGCTTACCAAGGTACATATGAGTCTAATAATCTGTATAATATTTCAGGACTTAAGCCGGCTTCTTTAGCTACACCTAAATTACATTGGGAGAAAAATGAACAGTGGAATATTGGCGTTGATTTTGCATTGTTTAGCTGGTTGAATGGTACATTGGAATATTACACACGATCATCTGATGGTCTTCTTTACTATCAAGAACTTCCTTTATCTGCGCAAGTTGGTAATGTTACGGGTATTAATACTAATGTTGGAGATATAAGAAATAGTGGTTTTGAGGCTACACTTGGTTTTCAATTGTTTAATCAAAATAAATTCCAATGGCGTATAGATGTTAATATGTCAACTTTAAAAAATGAAGTTACTAAGCTTCCAACAGAAATTGGTTTTTGGTCAAATGTTGTTGCTTGGTACAAGCTTGAAGAGGGAGGATCATTATATGATTTTTGGGCACCGAGATTTGCTGGTGTTGATCCAGAAAGCGGTTATGCTACCTATTATAAAAAGGATGGTTCAGTCGTAAATAAAACAGCAGCTCTAACTAAAGATGATTATGAGTTCGTTGGCTCTGCACTACCTAAAGTTTATGGTTCGCTAACTAATTCATTTAACTTCTACGGTTTTGATGCTTCCTTTATGCTTTATTATTCCTTAGGTGGACATATGTATTGCTATAATAAATCAGAACTTGCATCTTATAGTCGTGTAGGCGTTTCTCCTGTTTTGGATTTAGTTAAAGATCGCTGGAGTGGTCCTGGTGACTCAAGCGCTAAAACACCCATTAACTTTATGACAAATCGTTCGATATCAGCTATAGGTTATAGTGATTATTACATTATAAATAATGACTACCTCCGACTTAGAAATGTAACAATAGGCTATACATTGCCTAAATATATAACCAAGAAGATAGGTCTTGAAAATGCACGCATATATTTTTCAGGAGATAATCTCTTGACATTCGGTAAAGCAACCAAATATTATACGGATCCTGAAACTGGTATCTCCGGTAATACATATAATGGAAATTCAGATACAGAAGGATACGGTGGTGGTCGTCGAGTTTATATGTTTGGACTTAATCTTACTTTCTAACTCTAGATAATAAATGTTTATGAAGAATATATTTATAAAACTGGCAAAAATCGCGGTTGTTTTCTTTGGTATATTAAATACAGGATGTGAAGATTTCTTGGACATTAATTCTTCAACCGCAACAGATGATACAATTGTGTTATCAAATACAAGTAATCTTGATAAGATACTAGTAGGCACTTATAATGGACTATTGATGGGGAATACTGTATATGCTTCAGACCGTGGTTTGGCTGGTCTGACAGGTATGATGCATTATTACCCACTAGCAGGAACAGATATTACTTCACTTAAGGGAATGGGTACAAGTGAGCATACGGCTTACACTTTTGCAGATAGTAGAACTCAAGCATCAGGATTTTATACGCAGTCGATATGGAGCCAATTTTATGATCATATAAATCGCTGTAATATAATTCTGGATGCACTTACTAGTGCAACAGGTCCTGATTCTGATAAAAAGGAGATAAGCGGCCAAGCAAAAGCCATTCGTGCAATCTCATATTTTAATCTTATTATGAATTATCAGAAGACCTATGCCGTAGGTAAGTCATTAAGAGGAGTTATTCTTAGGACTAGTTCTTCAGATCCTGATTCAATGCCTTTTTCAACAGTGGAGGATATCTATAATAGAATTGTAACAGATCTTAATGATGCAAAGATTGAGTTAAGGGACTATCAAACAAGTGAACCATGGCGCATTGATTATGAGGTCGTTTGTTCCTGGTTAGCACGTGTGTACTTGGTAATGGCTACAGACTGGTCTGAAGTATTTAACAATGCAAACGCAGCATATGAAAATCACAAGACTCTTTTAACTAAAGAGCAGTGGTGTGGTGGTTTCGATGACTTTATCGAGAATCAATATAATGAGTTTATTTGGGGATATCAAAATACAGAACTTTCAAATGCAGGAACTAGTACGCCGTTTAATATGTGGTTTAATCTTCCCCCATCAGCAGGTGAAAGTAATAATACTCAATATATTTATTCTTATATCACATATTTTGTAACTGATCAATGGCTTAAATTATTCGATGGTGATGAAACGGATTATCGTGCATCTCGATTGGATAAAACTGAAGATGTAAAAGATGAAGATATTCTTGATGTAAGTAATGACTACGCCAAGTATATGCTATGGCATCGTACAAATAACCCTGATAAAATGACTAAATCCAAATGGGCTTATAACAAGTTCTTACATTTAGGAGAACAAGGTGAAACGCGTGCAGATATTTGTCTTATTCGTAGTTCAGAGATGCTATTAATGATGGCAGAGGCAGCAGTGCATCTTGATAAAATACCAGAAGCATTAAATTATCTTCAGACACTTCAGAGTGCACGAAACGTAAGTAAAATTACAACAACTACTGATAAAGATGAACTTCTTGAAGCAATTTATATTGAGCGTAGAAAAGAACTCCTTGGAGAAACAGTTACAGGGATGTTTGATAATTTACGCCTTCAAAAGGATGTTATACGTGAGGGTGAATCCTTGGAAAATAACTATGCAGGTCACTTTAATGAAGGACTTCTTTATTGGGGTAGTAAAGCAGGTAGTATTGCTACACTAAAAGCTAACGACTATCGTTATTTTTGTCAGATTCCTGATATAGAATTTACTCGAAATAAGGCAATTTCACAAGACGAACAGAATCCTATTTCTGGTAACTAATTTATTACTAATAGTATCTCTCTACTTCAAGTAGAGAGATACTATTAGTAAACTTTCTTAAACATTCACTCTGGATAAGTATATGTTTGAGACTGTTATCTGACATATTAGTCACATTACATTTTCTTAAATAATACATTAAAAATGTATGAGTCACTTTTATATCTGTATGGATGTTTATAAATCATAGCAACCGTAATATAATGAATACTCTTTTATATCATGGAGTAAGTTTAGTTAGTTGTTGCCATTTTTTGATAAGCGTAATGCTGAGTCAAAGAATAGTGATGGTATTTTAAACTATGTAATCTTGTGCATTATGGATAAATATTTGTATATGAATAAGAGACTTGTTTATGTTATTGTGTGTAATAAGGCTGTAGAAAGTTCCCAACGTTTAAAACCTCTGGCAACTTTTACACGTATTCAAACTATATAGGATGATTCAACTATGATTTTGTGACACTCATCAGGAGTTAAATCTGATTACAAGTTCTATAGAAATTAGTACTAATAATTATTGTTTTTTTAAAATGAAACTTAGGTATTTACATTGTGTTTTATTGTGGCTATTTAGTATAGCAGCATTTACGCAGCCAATTTATAGATTTAGCGTCAAAGTAGGTATTGACTCCGAATCAGTAGACTCATTAGGAGGTATCGACAAAGTTAAGCAGAACGTTGAATGTATGTTTAATCGTGTCAACAGAGCTTTTAATGACAATAATCAATTTCATGCTTTATATAATTTTGAGGTAGATTGGAATTCATTCTATGTATATGATGGTATTTCAACAAATGAGGTATATAAACCTCATCCTGAACATGACTATTTGGTTGTAATAGATGGCTACAAATCGAATCCTAAAGAAGTTGGAGGTGGATGGTATGGAGCAAATATTCAAACGATTTATCATGCAAGAATCCATAATGATAGATTTAATAACCCTTTTACAGAACAGGCTATTGATGGCATTATTCATGAGTTTGGACATAGTAGGGGTATGCCAGACATTTATGCAATGAAAGTGGATGCCGACAAGAACCCAATAGCGCCGATACCATATTATGGTACTCGATGTATAATGAATTATCCATATGGCGAAACTTTTTGGAGTAAGTATGCGATTAATATGATTAACTATGCTGAGGATAAGATTGTCGAGATTGATAATCTTGTCGTTGATATGCTCCCAAGATATCTTTCCTTTAAGATATTGGATCCTCAAGGGAATCCTGTTCAAGATGCCAACCTTTCATTCTATCCAGTAGATTGGTATTCTTATAGTGTAAATCCAGAGCCAATATATTCTATAATAACAAGGAATAAAGGAGAAGTGTATTTAGAAACGTCTAATATCTTTCCAAAATCGGAAGAGTTTGGTATTAAGTATTCGAATGTCTTTGTCAGTGCTACTTATGGTGCTATGGTAGCTTATGCTTGGTTACCACTGTATGAAATTGAAAATTCAACATTTGAAGGTAAAGAAACTCATGAAACTCTTCTATATTTAAAGTATGTAAAAGATTTAAAATCACCAAATTCGGCTTCAAATGAAGGAGGAGATGTTTATGATGCTCCAAAGAACAGCACGTCAGAATCTAGATGGGAAATTTCTAAAGACGGGACAATTGAGTGGAATATAGTCAACAATCAGCTCCCTCATAATGACCATATTGAGATGTCTGGTGAGCAGATGGCTTGTGTGCTCCGGTGGGGTGTTGACGAAAACTGTGCTTTAACTACAGAGCGTTCATTAGTGTTTCCAATGCTGCGCAGACTTCCCAATAATACGCATGCTAGTTTAATGCACAGAATTGCTTTAGATGTGCCATCACTTATTAGTATAGATGGACTTGCTCTTAGAAATCCAAAGACAGAGTCTGTTTATATTGATGGTTTATTCCAGAGTAAGGAGACATTTTGTGTAGGAAAGCAGAATATTGGCTCAGGAAAGGGGACTTCACCAGTTCCTGCTATAACTCTTTCAAGGACAATTTTCCCTTCAATGAATAAACCATATTTATGTGAACGGTATGAAATAACTAGTATAAGGGAACGTGATCTTATTCTATATATTCCAGAGTTTTCTCAAGTATTTAAGACACTTGATTCTTTAGGAAAAGATGGAGTTTATATCATTGAAGCAAGAGTGCAAGGATCAGGTTCTTATGTATTAAGAAAAGGTGATTCCATTACCTTTGATGTTATCTTTTCCGGACGTAAAGCTTTTGAGCCCCAATATACCGTGGATGTTACAAGTGAGCTACAGGAACGTATAAATTTCATTAATAAAGATATTGATAGTTCTTTGGTTTTAGAGACACCTGACGCAATTATCAATACAATGTTCCGCTATGCAAAAATCCGCACAAGTGAAAGTATTTTTAAAACAGAAGGAGGGTATATGCATGCACCAGGAGGAGAATCATACTATGCAGCAATTTGGGCTAACGATCAGGCTGAGTATGTTAATCCTTTCTTCCCATATTTAGGATATTGGCGTGGTAACGAGTCGGCAATCAACTCTTTTCGTCATTTTAGTCGTTTTATAAACTCTGATTTTAATCCTATTCCAAGTTCAATCATAGCTGAAGGTACTGATGTCTGGGCTGGTGCTGGAGATAGAGGTGATGCTGCTATGGTTGCGTATGGAGCTTCCCGTTTTTCCCTTGCGTATGCAGATAAATCTATTGCACAGGAACTTTGGCCTTTGATAGAGTGGTGTCTTGAATATTGTGATAGAAAACTTAATATAGAAGGTGTGGTTATGTCTGATACAGATGAGTTAGAAGGACGATTTGAAGATGGCGATGCAAATCTATGTACTTCATCACTTTATTATGATGCATTACTATCTGCTGCTAATTTGGCGAGTGAACTTGGTATGTCTTCCTCTATTATTAAGGCATATCGCAGTAAAGCAGCAACGTTGAAAATCAATATTGAGAAGTATTTTGGCGCTACTGTTAGTGGGTTTAATACTTACAGATATTATGATGGTAATGAGATTCTTCGATCGTGGATTTGTATTCCATTAACAGTCGGAATCTTTGATCGTGCCGAAGCTACAGTGGAAGCTTTGTGTAGTCCGTTTCTTTGGAAAAAAGATGGCTTATTGACAGCTCAGGGTAGTACTACTTTTTGGGATCGTTCTACTTTATATGCTCTTAGAGGTATCTATGCCGCCGGTATGGCTGATATTGCTACAGAAAAATTGAAATATTATTCAGCGAGACGTCTTCTTGGTGATCATGTTCCATATGCTATAGAGGCATGGCCAGAAGGTTCTCAACGCCATCTTTCTGCAGAAAGTGGGCTTTATTGTCGAATTATAACAGAAGGCCTATTTGGTATGAAACCTACCGGTTTCCGTAGCTTCGATTTAACACCTTCTATGCCTACTTCGTGGGAAAGTATGAGTATTAAAAACATAAAAGCATTTAGTGATAATATAGATATAATAATTAATCGAACTAGTAGTAAAAAGTTGAAGGTTGTCATTAACTCTAAGAAAGGTCAGAAGAAATATGCCATAGAAGACGGCGAAAAAATAAGTATTAAATTATAATTTGGTGAATATGAAGGGAAAAATTCCATATGTAAATTTGATAATATTTATCATTATCTTCATGTCTTCATGTCAAAAAGATAATAATTCTATTACACTATGTTCTCCTGACAAGAAGATTCAAATGGTACTTAGTGTACAAGATACTCTAACATACTCAGTTTATTACAACGGAAAATGTTTGGTTACGCCCTCTAAAATAGCCATAGTTTTAGGAAATGGGAAAACACTAGGTTATGGTATAAAAGACTATGAAGTGAAAAGAGGTACAGATTTCGAAGATATTGATACCCCTTTTTATCGTCAAAGGCATGTATCTTCTAAATGGAATTTTATGCGCATTGATTTTACAGATGGATGGTCTCTAAGTGTTAGAGCTTATGATGAAGGTGTTGCTTGGAGATTCGAGACTGCGTTTGAGGATTCAACTGTGATAAAAGATGAACTTGCACAATTCTTATTTCATGGTAATCCAAGAGCTTGGGTACCTTATTCTAAAGGAAAAGATTTGTTAGCAAATGCTTATCAGAGTGAATATACAAGCGAACAAGTAAGTGATTTTGGTTCCGGATCTTCATTAGCTCTCCTTCCCTTACTTGTAAAAATGGAAGATGAGACTAATATCCTTATATGTGAGTCTGATCTACGTTCTTATCCTGGAATGTTCCTTGAGGGAATTGTAGGGGGATATTCTGCTAAATTTGCCCATATGCCAGATAGTATGTATGTAACTCCAACTCGTAGTCAGATTAAAGTTGCTACACGTAAGGATGTAATAGCAAGAACAGAGGGTAAAAGAACTTATCCATGGAGAATAATCGCAATAGCAGAAAATGACATTGAGTTGCCAATAAATAATTTGGTGTATCAGTTGGCAGAACCAAGGAGATATAGTGATATTTCTTGGATTAAGCCAGGTCATGCTGCTTGGGAATGGTGGAACTCTTATGGACTTACAGATGTTAACTTCAAGCCAGGTGTTAATACAGCCACTTATAAGGAATATATTAACTTTGCTTCACGCTTTAATATACCTTATGTTGTTATCGATGAAGGATGGTCTGATAAAGATGATATAATGAAAATAAAGGATGAAGTTAATTTAAAAGAGTTAATCGAGTATGCGTCCCTTAAGAATGTGGGTTTAATAATATGGGCTGTAGCTAATGTTTTAGATGAAAAGTTAGAACAAGCGTGCAAATACTACTCTGAATTAGGAATTAAGGGTTTTAAAGTTGATTTTTTCGATAGAGATGATCAAGAGTGTGTTGATATGGTTTATCGCATTGCTGAATCCACAGGAAAACATCATTTGATACTTGATTTACACGGAATTTATAAGCCAACTGGTCTTAATAGGACGTTTCCACATATACTAAATTTTGAAGGTGTATTTGGATTGGAAGAATTGAAATGGCAAAATCCTAATATGCCTTTTTACGATGTAACTTTTCCGTTCATACGTCAAGTTGTTGGACCTGTTGATTACACACAGGGAGCATATATTAATGCATCAAAAGAGGGATTCAGAATTGATTATCATAAGCCGATGAGCCAAGGTACAAGAGCCCATCAGGTAGCATCATATATTGTTTACGATTCTCCTCTTGTGATGCTTTGTGACTCCCCTTCAAGATATTTATCTGATATCCCTTGTACCGAATATATAGCTTCAATACCAACTGTTTTTGATCATACTATAATTCTATATGGAAAAATTGGAGAATATATTGTTACTGCTCGCGAAAAAGAGGGTGTTTGGTATATCGGTGGAATAACAAATTGGGATGATAGGAAAATTACTATTTCATTGTCATTTTTGCAAGAGGGAAACAAATATTTGGTTTCAGAACTATCTGATTCTGACGACTCATCAAATTCACCAGAAAAATATACCATTAAACAATATGAAGTTGATAATACATCAGAGGTGGTATTAAATATGGCAATGGGAGGCGGTAGTGCTTTAATTATCAAGAAAAACAAATAACTTTAAAACTCTTTTATATGAAAACATTTACAAATATTGCAATTTTATTTTGTCTGTTAACTACAGCAATCTCTTGTAGTCGTACAGAAGGAGGAACTGTGTATCTCGAAAATTATCTGGAAGAAGGGCAAGCTCAAATTGATGCAATGCCAGCTATCCGTAAAGCATTAGAGTTTTGTCGTGAAACAAAGGCTGACTCTCTCGTTCTACCTGAGGGAGTATTAAAAATACTACCAGATTTTTCATATGAAAAATACCAATTTATAAGCAATAACACGGAAAGTCTTAAGCGTATAGCTTTTGATTTAGATGGAATGAATGATTTTAAAGTAGTTGGGAAAAATACTAAGTTACTGTTTACAGGTTTTATTTCACCTTTTAGTGCTGTTGGCTGCAAGAATGTAAGTTTTAAAGGTTTTTCTGTAGATTATACTCGTACCTTTCATTCAGAAGCAGAAATTTTAGCTGTAGGTGATGGCTATATGGATCTTCGTTTTCCGGAAGACTATAAGTATAATATTATTAACGGTTGCCTTTATTTTACAGACGATAAACGTAATAATTACCTTTTTTCTAGTTTACTAGAGTTTGATGCTAAAAGAAGGGAGCCCGCTTATTTAGCTTCGGATTATTGGCTATCAAAACAGACTATAGAAGCAAAACCTATAAAAGACCATGTTGTTCGAATTTTCCATAAGGATATAAAAGGAACTCCTGGGAATATCATGGTACTTGGCGCAACAGCACGCTATAATCCTGCATTCTTTATAAGCAATAGTGAAAATATCGGTATAAGAGATGTCACTCTATATCATTGTGGAGGTATGGGAGTAATTGCTCAAAGCAGTGAAGATATTGAACTTTTACGTTTGAAGGTTATCCCTGCTGAAGGTAGGATGATTTCCATCACAGCCGATGCAACCCATTTTGTAAACTGTAAGGGTTATATTAAAATGATTGATTGTATATTCCATAATCAAAAGGATGATGCTACCAATATTCATGGTTGGTATATGGCTGTAGATAAAATTGTATCTCCAACAGAATTGTATCTTAGATGGAGAAACTCAGGGCAATATGGTATAGACTTTCTTAACCCTGGTGATAGAATTGAATTTGTAGATAATACAACTCTTGAGATATTAGGGTATGGGACAGTTAAATCATCAAAGCTCCTTAATAAGCAATTTGCGAATATTACCCTTCATGATTCAATTCCTGAAAGATTAAAAGAAAAGATGGTTATTGCGGAAGATAACAGTTATCCAGACGTATTAATAAGTGGATGTAATATGCGTGGGAATAGAGCAAGAGGGTTACTCCTTGGTTCTAGAGGGAAAATTGTGATAGAGAACAACTATTTTTCTATACCAGGTGCAGCTATTTTGTTTGAAGGTGATGGTAATTATTGGTATGAACAATCAGGTGTAAGAGATGTAGTTATAAGAAATAATGTTTTCGAAAATGGGAACTTTGGATATCCTACGTGGGGGCGTGCTTGTATCGCAGTGGGTAGTGGGATTCCTAATAAAGAAGCTGGCGTTTATTATCATCAAAATATTCTAATAGAGAATAATACATTTAAGGTCTTTGATCCAAGAATCTTGAATTTATACAGTGTAGATGGATTGACCTTTAAGAATAATACTATTGAAAAAACTGATTATTACCCATATACTTTAGATGAGCAAAATCCTTTTGTTCAAAATTACTGTAAGAATATAAATATCAAATAATATGAGACGGATATCTTTTTTTATATTTATAAGCATTATAACTTTAATACTTAAAGCAGAAGTTAAACTTCCTGGGATTATAGGAAACAATATGGTGCTCCAACGAAACTCAGAAGTGAATCTTTGGGGATATGCAACTCCAAACAAAAACGTTGCAATAAAAACGTCTTGGAACCAGATGGAGTATAAGGTTAAGTCAGATTGTGATGGCAATTGGAAAGTTAAAGTTGCAACAAATGAAGCTAGTGGTCCGCAATCTATAACCTTTAACGATGGCGAGGAGTTGGTAATTGAAAATATACTTTTGGGAGAGGTGTGGATATGTGGAGGACAATCTAACATGGAAATGCCTGTATGTGGATTTATCAATCAGCCTGTAGAGAATTGTTTGGATTATGTAATGAATGCAAATGAATATCCTGACATAAGAATGTTTACTGTTCCGCGCAATTCTACGGATACACAGACATATGATTGTAAATCTGAGTGGCTTTGTTCTTCATCTGCATCTGTTGCTTCATTTAGTGCCACAGCTTATTTTTTCGGCCTTAACTTACATAGAATGCTTGGTGTTCCTGTAGGACTTGTAACGTCTAATTGGGGTGGATCAACAATTGAGACTTGGATGAATAAAGAATCTATTGATGGTATTAAAGGAATTGATAAAAAGGTACAAGCTAAATGGACAAGTGAAAATAGTGCCCCTCAAAAACTATTTAATGGAATGATTCTTCCGATAAGTAATTTTACAGCTAAAGGGTTTATATGGTATCAGGGGTGCTCCAATCGTTTAAATTGGTACGATTATAAGGATTTGCAAGTAGCTCTCATAAAATTATGGAGAAAAATTTGGGGGAATGACAGTATGCCTTTTTATATGACTCAACTTGCTCCGTATAGATATGAGGGAGATAATTTACGCTCTCTTCCACTTGTCATCGAAGCTCAATATCAGGCTGCATCGCAACTTGAAAACGTAGGTGTTGCTGCAACTACTGATCTAGGTCATCCGACGTGTATCCATCCTGCAAAGAAATTTGAAGTAGGTCAGCGATTGGCTATGTTGGCCCTCCGTAATGATTATGGTATTGAAGGACTACCTTTTTCTGCTCCAACATTTAAATCTATGGAGAAAAAGGATAATACACTTATTCTGTCATTTAATAACGTATCTGAACCAAATAAATTTAATGATCCTAATTCATTTGTAGGTTTTGATGAAGATAGTACATTACGGATGGGAGGATTCGAGGTTGCCGGGAAAGATCGTGTATTTTATGATGCCAAAGCTCGGATGAAGTGGTGGCAAAACAAGATTATTATTAGTTCTGATTCTGTTTCTGACCCAGTTGCAGTACGTTATGCTTTTAAGAATCACTGTCCTGAAGCAAATATAAAGACCAACTATGGTTTACCTTTAGCTCCATTCCGTACAGACAACTGGGTAATACCTGAAATAGAGATAGGTGAAATTAAATAGAAGAAGCGAAAGATGCAGATAAAAGAATCTATTTTTCAATGTTGAATATGTATATTTATTAATATTTAAAACATTAAATAATTTAATATTATGAGGCTAAAAGTGTTATTTTTTTTCTTAATTCTTGCAGGTTCATTACGTGCAGATAATTTTCTTCTTTCTACAGAAAACACCTCAATGTTACTGACTGCTACAGTGGGAGATAAGCCAATGTATCAATATTATGGTGCGCGTATATCTGAAAATGAAATCCAGGATATATTTGATTCTGGGGTAGCTATGAATAAAGAGACTTATCCAGCCTTTGGCACAAATAAGACTGACAATGAAAAAGCAGTAGCTGTAATGCACAATGATGGGAATATGACACTTGATCTTTTTGTATCAAATGTACGGCGTTTTTCTGATAAAGATGGGAATATAGTGGAAATTACAATGAAAGATAGCATTTATCCCTTTATTATTAAACAGTTCTTTAAAGCTTATGAAGGAACAGATGTAATTACAACTTGGGTTGATATAGAGAATACTGGGAAAAAGTCTGTCACTTTATATCGTTTTGCATCAGCATTTCTTCCATTGCAACGCGGTGATAACTGGATGACACATTTTCATGGTTCTTGGGCTGCAGAGCATACTATGGAGGAAGAAAAATTAACAAATGGACAGAAGGTAATATCTAACAAAGACGGAATGTGTAATACTGAGCAAGATAATCCCTCTTTCCTTTTGTCAATGAATGGTAGGGCAACTGAAGAAAGTGGAGATGTGTTTGGTGGAACGTTAGCATGGACTGGTAACTATTTAATAAAGGTTATAGCGTCGAATACAACTCTTTCTGTAAGTGCTGGTATAAATGAAGAAACCTCATTTTACAAGCTTGAACGCGAGGAGATCTTTTCCACTCCTGAATTCTGTATGACATATAGTAAGTGTGGTAAAGGTGGTGTCAGCAGAGCTTTTCATAAGTGGGCACGTCAGTATAAACTATGGGGAGGAGATAAAAATCGTGATGTTCTACTTAATAGTTGGGAAGGGGTTTATTTCAGGGTAAACCAAAGTGGGATGGATAATATGATGAAAGAATTCTCTGCAATAGGTGGTGAACTTTTTGTAATGGATGATGGCTGGTTTGGAAATAAATACCCTCGTAATAACGATAAATCATCTCTTGGTGATTGGCAAGTTTGCAAGGAAAAACTTCCATTAGGGATAAATGGTCTTCTAGATTCTGCAAAAAAATATAATATAAAATTTGGCATTTGGATTGAACCTGAAAGTTCAAATACGAAGAGTGAGCTCTTTGAAAATAAACCTAAATGGATTCTCCGAGTAGAGAATCGTCCTGTATCAACAGGTCGTGGAGGAACACAGGTTATTCTTGACCTTTCCAATCCTGAAGTACAGGATTTTGTTTTTGGTGTTGTAGACTCATTAATGACACGTAATCCTGAAATTAAATATATGAAATGGGATGCAAACTGTTCCATTCAAGACTATGGTTCATTTTATCGACCTAGAGATAAGCAGTCACATATTTATATAGAATATCATCGTGGCTTACGTAAAGTTGTTGAAAGAATTCGTGCAAAATATCCAGATTTAGTTCTTCAGGCATGCGCAGGTGGTGGTGGTCGTGTTAACTATGGTTGGCTTCCTTATTTTAATGAATTTTGGACAAGTGATGACACTGATGCTTTGCAGCGTATATATCTTCAGTGGGGTGTTTCAACATTCTATCCAGCTGTGGCAATGGCTTCACATGTTAGTGCAACTAAAAATCATCAAACAGGACGACAAATACCTTTGAAATTCCGTTTTGATGTGGCAATGTCAGGACGCTTGGGTATGGAAATACAACCAAAAGATATGACTCAAGTTGAAAAGGCATTTGCTAAACGTGCTATTATGGCATATAAGAGTGTTCGTAGAATAGTTCAGTTTGGAGATTTATATCGCCTAGTATCCCCTTATGATAATAAAGGGTTAGCTTCTCTTATGTATGTGAACTCTGAAGAGAGTGAAGCTGTTTTCTATGCATATAAGACAGAACATTTTATTAATTCAATAATACCTGTAGTGAAGTTATCTGGTCTTTGTGCTGAAAAAAATTATAGAGTTAAAGATTTAACTCCGGAAAACGAAGAAAAACCTTGCGCATTAGATGGTAAAGTATTCAGTGGTAGAGTTCTTATGGAAAATGGTTTAGCAATGAAAAGCCTATTAAGAAAAGAGTATTCTAGTGTTGCTTTACATCTTGAGGAAGTTTGATCTTTTTGGCATTTGACCATTGTCTTAGTGTACAATATTATACTATTTGGTTTTGAAAAGAATAAGGATACCGGATAATTTAGGGATATTCGGGCGTGTAAATTAAACTGTGTCAGCGCTCTCGCTTTCCTTTTAAAATATTCAGTTTTTTCGCTTTCCTATCTCAATGGGTAATGAGAAACCTGAGTTTTGTTGGTAAAAACGGTTAGGGGTCAATCCCCTAATCGTTTTTGGTTTCAATGGTACAAAGTATCACCATCGTTTTGTTGGTCTGACAAAACTAATAAATAAAGTTGATATAATGTATTTTGTCTAAAACAATTTGAACCTGTCCGGGTATAATATAGCCAGTTGCTGTGCTGTCTTCCCCCAGTTAGGCAGTGGCATGGTCCACTTCTTACGTATGTTCCGGTAAGCCAGATAGACTAACTTTTCCAAAGCTGTATCGCTGGTAAATACACCTTTATTTTTGGTTACTTTCCTGATTTGACGATGATACCCCTCTACAGTATTAGTGGTGTAAATCATCTTTCTAATGTCGTCTGAATACTGGAAGTAAGCAGATAGCTTGTCCCAGTTATCTCGCCAGGATTTAATAACAATAGGATAGTCTTCTCCCCATTTAAGTTCCAGATTATCCAATTCCACTTCGGCTTGTTCCTTGCTTACAGCCTAATAAACAAGTTTAAGGTCTTTCATGAATTTCTTTTGATTCTTACTGGCCACATACTTAATGGAGTTGCGAATCTAGTGAACAATACAAGTCTGGACAGTTGTTTCAGGAAAAAACACTTCTAATGGCATCCGAAAAACCTGTCAGGTTATCCGTACAAGCAATAATAATGTCTTTTACGCCACGGGATTGTATGTCGCTCAAACAAGAGAGCCAAAAGTTGGCGCCTTCGCTTTTAGAGATATACATCCCTAATAAATCTTTATATCCATCAGGGTTAATACCGATGATATTGTAAATAGCCCGCGTTACAGGGCGATTCTTTTCATCCATTACTTTGTAATGAATAGCATCCATCCAGACAATAGCATATACATTTTCCAAAGGCCGGCTGCGCCAGGCCTGAATTTCTGGAAGAACGCGATCGGTGATGGAGCTGATGGTCTCGGCGGATACGCGATTACCAAGGTTCTCCTCCATCCAGTCGCTAATCTCACGGGTACTATTACCCAAAGCATATAAACCGATTATGCGGTCAGCAACACCGTCAGCTAAAATCCGTTCGCGCTTCTTAATAAACTCCGGCTCAAAAGTAGAGTCACGATCACGGGGAGTATGAACGGTAACTTCCCCAAGAGGTGTTTGAACCTGTTTAGGGGTATAACCATTACGACGATTACCAAGAGAACGTTCATGATCGTCCATGTGCACATCCATTTCGCCTTCAAGGGCAGCATTGAGGATGCGTTCCAATAACGGAGCAAAAGCACCGTCTTTGCCTAACAAGGATTTACCAGACTTAAGCTGTTCCAAAGCCTTGTTCTTGATCTCTTCAAAATTGAAATCTTTGCTCATAAAAAAACTGTGTTAGTAAAGATTATAATTTTATTCGTTACTGACACAGTTTAAATTACAGTCTCGGATATTCAGTAAATGTTCCTACAAAATACAATGGCATATGAAGATGATAGAGGATGCTCACTTCATATGCCATTTTTATTGTTATTTTTCTGTATTTTCCCTATACTCTTATCTGTTAAGACATGGCGTTGCGGAAGAAGTCTGCTGACCTCTTCTGCTTCTTTCAGTAAACTCATATCATGCTGCTTTCACCGTCCTGTTTTTGATCTTGGCAATCATCTGTATGGCATGCCGTATGTATTCCGAAGAAAATCCACAGAGTTTCCGTCTTCCTGTTCCTGGCCTTTATCCTTGAAAGCGAGTAATGCTGCTTTTGAGTACCGAAGCTTTATTATCCGTTTTTATGTCCTTTTTTTACATCCGGCATTTATCCAACCTGCACCCTCAGCACAATGGACTGAGGAGCTATATCCAGCCATGCATTCTTTACCCTGCTTGCCCCGAGAATCTTGGCACTCTTCCGGTATGCGTCCAGAAAATCAGTCTGCTTTATCCGGTAGGGATATACGCAACCCGGAATTATAGGAAAAGGCCGGGGCATCTTAAAACCCTCGTATTCATGGGCAGTCATCATGAAGGCGTCGGCATCCATTATATCCTTCACCGGGTCAGCATCATAGGCACTGTAGTCAAATCCACGGTGGAAGAACATGGCGGTCATATTTCCAATTGTGTACAACTCGAACCTGCCCCTGTCCTTGCCGACTGCACTGTCCAGATACGCTTGCACTGACGCCTCGACCGTATCCTTGTCCATTGCTTGCAGGTCATACACTTTGCCTGCTATAAATACTTTCTTACCCAATTGTTGGGTACTGTTTGTACTTTTCTTTTTCATAATTTTCTGTAATTTAATGAATTAATAAATTTATATTATCCGGTGAGAGCACAACCTCCCCATTGGAGAGCCATCGCATCCGCTATCCCGGGGAAAGTCTTGCTCCTAAGTTTTCTTCTCTCCTCTGCTGACACGCCCGAGAAGAATATGTCGGAGGTCCATTTCTGCATCCGGTTCCCGTTCTTGAATGTCAGTACCTCACCTTTCCCAACCACATTTGTCGGTACCAGGAGAGGCAAGCTTTTCAACCATAGACAGGTCTTCTTGCTAGCTTCATGACCAAACATCCAAGGTTCTATTATCTGGTCAGGCTTTCTCCATCGGCTACTCATGATACCTACCGGATTTTCTATAGCCAATTTACTCACTCCAACCCTTGAAACATCCATGAAGAACTGGACTGCCTCTTCACGGTCTTTGGCTCTGTCGGGGAACTTCGGATGTGGGCGGCGTTGATCTGTTGGAAGGCTTTTATCGTCCGGGTGATAATACCACCTTGCACCCGAGACTGCAAGATAAGTACAGGGAGGATGGGCTATGACCAGATCCCAGTTACCGTCAAGGAAGTGTTTGGTACCGTTCTCCAAAGTTCCCCCACGGTTTGCTATTACATCAAACATATCTCCCTTGAAATGATACTCGGGAAATCCACCGCTGCACTCCTGAAGGTCACAACTATAAGCGTTATGACCCAGTTTTCTGAAAGCCAGACAAACAGCTTGACTTTCCTCACATGCTACTAAGACATTCATTGGCTTAATAGGTTATCTTCATTATTAATTTATCCTCACTCAGCCCTATCGTTATATCCTCCACTCTTTCTTCCATCATAATCATCAAATTCTTATAGAATCTAATAAATGCAAGTACAGGGGAATAGAACCGGCTTCCTCTCAGGTTTAAAGGATAAATGACCGGATCGCCTAAGGGTTTAAGATAGAAGTTTGTAATGTTCACGCCGGATGCCATAGCCATGTCGCAATCTGCAATTTCCTTCAAGTCCAGGTTATAACTGAGGGTCCGGTGATAAATGAGTACAATTTCATTGTCCGCAATTTTCTGATACTCAAATTTCACCAGGCCGCTTGTTGTCTCTTCAAGTTCGATATTGACGGTCTCTTCGATTTCTTCTTTGGATTGGTTGATATTACATACAGCTCCGCCTGCTATAAATACGTGGTTCTTCATAATGTTTTAGATTTAGTTTTTTGTGATTTAATAGATAATGTTATGTCCCATTCCTTTTTCAGATAGGATTGCAACCCTCTGTATGAATCAATTCTTCTTCTTTCCCTCGGCATGATTGATAAAGCCTCTTGAAGTGTAAGATTAATACAGAATCCAGTTTTAAAAGCATCCCCATATTTGCTCTGGAGTGCTTCAACGTCTTTTTTATACTTTTCAGGAACAGGTTCGGATGATACCGCTTTTTCGGTGACATCAGGTGCGGTAAAAGTATCCTGACGATTGGGAATAGGCTCCCGCTCAAGTCCCAATAGCTGATTTATGAACTCTTTAAACATAGGGTTTATGCTATTTTATTATTCAGTTATTAGGTTCTGGCAGGCTGTGAATGGTGTTTTAGCGATTTGGAAGAGAAAAAAAATAAGAAGAGCGCCGTTCATTTCCCCGGTCATTCCCTTCGCTTATTTTTCCTTGTGGTAATTCAAGTAGCGGAACATTCCAGGTATTTGTTTCGGCGCCTTCATTGTGAGTATTTGTTTCTTCGGTAATAAGGCTTTGGGAGGATTCCGGACGTCGGGCAATTATACCTTATATATAATAGCGCTCCAAACATGAAAAACGCGCTTCATTTCCAGTCATGCCCTAATCTGTGTAATAAGGGCATGTTCCAGTGAGCATGTCCAATCGATTAATCAAACTAATTTTTTTAAACAATGAAGACTGACAAGAAAGAAATTGTGAGGAAATCAGAACTCCTCGCACAGATCAGAGCCGACCTCAAGGCATGGGAGGAGGCGGAACCCGACTTTGACGACAACTACTTCGACGAGTCGGACGTGATATCATACTATGAGTTCCTGGTCAATAAGTACCGGGACGAGTGGGTCATAATCGACGATACCAGGGAAGGAGGCGGCGATGAGGGAGCTGTTTGACATCACTCCCCATTCCACGGGCCCCGGTTTCAGGATGAGGCTCAAGACCGGGGAGATAGATGTTCCCGATGGGCGTGGCGGATACATCGTCAGCTCGGGGATGGGTTCGGGAAAGACCGAGAGCATCAAGAGCCTGATCCGTCACAAACATGATGAGGGTATTCTATATTGTGTCGATACCAAAGACGAGCTGGAAAAGATGTTCGGCTGGATAGTGGAGAACCTTGTGGTGGAAGGGGTATTGAGGATGGAGGATGTGATGATCATATCCAGTGACCCCGGGAGAGCCGATTTCCTGGGGCAATACAGGGACAGCCCCGGAGTGCTCATGGAAAAGAAGGTGATTCTGATAACTCATGTACGCTTCTGGACAGACCTGATAAACCATTTCCTCATCTATAAGCCACAGAAGGAGGTGGCACCGTTCGACGGTGACTTCAGGACGTTGATGGGAAGGGATGACCTGAGGGGATATGTCATCTTTGACGAGACGCCGACCTTCATCAATCCCTTTGTGGAGTTCGACAGGAACATGCTGGGGATATTCGGAAAGACCGATGAGAACGGCAATATCGTCTGCAAGCCCCCTGAAGAGCTGGGCCGGTATTATGACCTTTTCATCAGGGGCGGAAGGAACGACCTCTTCAACCAGGCCTACAGGATCAACCGTATGAAGCGTGACGTGGTGCTGGGGCTCATTCCAAAGTATTATGGCTCATGGATGATGTCCGATACCGACAAGGTAGGCATTACATTCTACCCGGTTGACCTCTGCCCCGAGGACATGACAATCTCCACGCATGTACTCATATTCGAGGGGGCGGGCAATATCCTTTTCAGAGGCTCCACCCGCTTCACCCTTCTGGATACGGAGAGCAAGTACAACACCGTAACGGATTTTAGGAGGATGGATTTCGGACTGTCCAGAAAGTGTTTTGATGAGGCGGGGTTCGGCACATTCGTAAAGAGGATAGGCAGGCTGATAGACAAACCTTCCTTGATTGTATGCTGGAAGGATATAAACGGTGACGATGACGGCCCGGGAAAATCCGGATATGCGGAACGTTTCAGGAGGTTACTGGTTGCCGAAGGTGTCGATCCCGGGTTGTTCACCGTCACCTATTATGGAGCGACCGACAACAAGAGCACCAACTCATACAGGGATGTTGAACAGATTCTCCTGTGTGGTGACTGGAACCTTCCGAACACCGAATCGGCAAAGATCCGGAGGGCCTATGGTACCTCCACTGACCCGCACAGTCAGAAGGACTGGTATTTCTCACAGCTCATAACGAGGATAGGCATCAGGAAGCATATCGAGGGTGAGGTATATACGGTCTGGCATACTGATGATTTTGATGAAAGGTTCATAGAGAGGATGGACGCCTACTTCAATGAGAACAGGGTCATAGGCAAGGCTTCCGTTTCTCATAATGACTGGGAAAAGAGGCTGGAGGGAATGAAGATCAGGAGCAACATTAAAGGGGAGATCAGACTGTTGGCCAGGTATGACAAGGATATGCAGAGGGCTATAACCATGGATAGTGAATATACGAAGGAGGTTACTTTTGCCTATCTGGAGATGATTGGTATAAAAAGGTATGTCAGGGAAAGACGTAAATATGACAGACTACTGGAAACCTTGAGTAAATTGAAGATTACCCTGGTGATAAAGTAAAAACGGAATGGGCGGGATTTGTGGCCACGCCCATCCCTTTTCTTATATCAGCTGTTAGGATAAATATTTACTTACCCGCCTTTTTTTGATGCACAATCTAATATATATAGAGAAGTAAAAAAAAGCGGGTGTTATAGTAAATAAAGGGGTTGTGGAATAAAGGATGAAAGAAGAGACCTGCTTCGCGGTCTACCAAAGTGAGAGGAAGAGAATAAACAAAAATAAAAAAACGTCCTTCCTTCTCTCTCTCACTCTGGAAGGGTACGAAGTAGCCTCTCTCTTCAATCTTTCATCAACCGTTTCCATAGCTCCTTTACCGAAAAATAGTGGTTCTTCCTGAGAGACGAAGATACTGAGAGGACCGGCTTTCTCTCAAAGAAAAGCCTGGTCCGGTCTCTAGGAAGGTTCACGATACAATAACAATCTAAAATCCAATAATATGATAAACAAAAACATAAGCTACTACTTTAATTCAAGCGATTCAAGGAGTAGAATCTATTATAACTTCGACCATATCCTTGAACTTATAGCATCCGACACTAAACTTTCGGAACAGACAGACATGGTTAGAAAACAGACGACAGAGAAGGCCTACAAGGAGGAGAAACACAGACTCCCCATGATAGCACCTTCCGGAATATTCGACTACAGGAACGATGACCCGGACAACCTGCACCAGTATTCCAATATCCTTGTGCTTGACTTTGACGATTTCGGGTCACATGAGGCGGCAGGAGAATTCAAGGAAAGACTCATTCAATATGCCAATCCTCTTTATCTTTACGCTGTATGGTTCTCCCCGGGTAATAAAGGTGTGAAGGCGGCTATGGTTCACGACAACACCAACCCGGAGCATCATTACAATCTTTTCCGGCAGGTGAAGCAAAGGTTATATCCAAGGACTGATGAATTCGATAAGAGTTGTCATAATCTAAGCCGCACGTTCTTCCTAAGTTTCGATCCTGATGTCTATGTCAACCCGGAGAAAGACACGTTGATTCCCTACCACTTTGAATATGACCCATCCATTCTTGAACCTGCTGCGAAGAGTTATAATCATGGTGGTTCCGGCGGTTGTTTCATTCATACGCCGGAAGAGATTGAAAGGAATACAGGTTTTCAGAGGTTATGGAAGGACAAGACACTGATTAACTACGTGGACAGGAAATGGAGAAAAAAGTATCCGGATAGTTATGAGGACGGCAACAGACACAGTTCCATCCTCTCAAGAGCAAAATGGTTATGTCTGTATGGTGTCTTATACGATGCTGCACTTGACTATCTCGTCGGTACGTTCGGCAGGCATGGTATCTCTGAGGATGACATTGAAGGGATGGCAGTCAACAACTATAATGCCAACCGCGAAAGCTTTGGTGTCTCACGGATGGAACTGTATTCAAGGAAGGAACGGGGAATAGTGTATAGGAATCAGATGTTGAGGGAGAATACGCCGTTTCAGTAAGAGTCAAGGCAGTGTACAAGAGGTAAGTTTATGATGGCTTGCCTCTTATTTTTCATAACCCTAGGAAAGCCTCATTCGCCATATCCACCGCATCTTCAAGGGAGCCTCCACTCTCATTGACAAACATAAGGACCGCATCAATGAACCCGTCGAAGGAAGCACAATCCTCACCCTCGGTCTTGATATTGTACTCCACCTCAGTAAAACAAATATTCTCTATCAGTTCCGTTCTCATAGAAGTAAAATATATCATGCCGCAAAGATAGGCACAATTAAGATGTCTGTCAAGAAAAAGTAACTTCTCTTCTTTTCTAGGGCAATTTAAGGATGTGCCTTGAGTCTCCGGGAATAATATATAACCCCACTTCCCGATAATCCAAGGCACTTTTAATTCCTTGCCCTCCGATAACCGAACATTCCACACATGGTGTTATATTCATCCAAGCCTTCCGGATAATGGTGCGGTCTGTAGAGTTAAGTGTTAGATTATATCTCATGCAGGCAGAGGCGCTGTATTTTCGGGCAATTTGGAACAACGGGCTAAAGTTTCGCTCGTAAACA
>OHAH01000436.1_pt1 | contig 33743 bp, 25 predicted proteins | sample 1577071 | NCBI WGS metagenome assembly OHAH01 (sample SAMEA3541520, study PRJEB24748) | human gut metagenome | biome: human gut; feature: human-associated habitat; material: faeces | place: China | collected 2012 | reverse complement strand
ATCAAGCTGCCTATAGAGGCAGAATTAGCAGATTTTATATTGGATCTAAATGCAATTTTTCTTTAGCGTTTTCTATTTCTTTAAAGACATCAAAATTAATACCTCCTGAAGGAAAAATCTTGATTTTATCTTCATTCAATCCATATTGTTCCATCATGACCTTTTGATAATAACTTGATGGTACAATACATAAATCTATTAGAGGTAATGTTGATTTAACTAAAGGAATAAACTTCTCATCATGTGCGTCTTCTGGAACAACGTCATTTCCATGAACATTTACAATCACCTTTATACTTGGTTTTAATTTCTTAATGATTTTAATTAATAATGCACAATGAGAAATATAATGAGCATAAAGATAATCATAGCGATGAAATAAACACAAAAAGATACTTTTTATATAAAAACTTAAATATCCACCTAATTTACCTAAATTACTATCTTTCTTTTTTAAAGCTGATACATCTACTTGATATCCATTATTTTTCAAAATACTTGCTGTATTTTGAACAAACACACCATAATGTTTATATTTTTTAGATGGATACATATTTGATATTAATAATATTTTTTCCATACAATCACCTATTTAATAATGTTCACTAAATCTCCTAAAAAAGTTTTAACTCTTCCAAATCCTTTATATTTTCCTTTTAAAAAGTATAAAATCAAAGAACAAGCTTTCTTTTCTTTCATCATTAAAACTCTTTGTGTTAAATAATCTTTATATTTTAAACAATATTTTTTTTGTTCTCTATTTAGCTCTAATCCCAATGTAAAATTCACATTTTCTATTTGTGCTTTCGTCTGTTCAATACGTTCATTCACTCTTTGTTTCTTTTCATTAATAATATTCCCATCAACAATATTATCCATTCCAATTGTATTATTATTATGAATTCTATAATCAATTAAAGGAATATCTAAATAATAACATCCATTTTGAATAGCAGAAATAATATTCAATTCCCAATCATGAGGCAATTTACCTTGTGTTACTTTTAAATATTCATCTTTAACTTCTTTTTTGATAGCCATACAACAACCTTGAGAAAAATTCATTTCTAATAAACTCTTTAAATCGATTTCCGTTAATTCTTCTGTTACTTCTTTAAAAAGTAAATTATTATTTGAACGTCCTTTTATTTTATTCACTTCGAAACAATTTCCATCTTGATCCATAAAATTAAAACTCGATGCTAGAGATAAAATATTGGATTGACTCATTTTTTCAACCATCACCTCTATTTTATTTAAATGCCAACGATCATCTTGGTCACTTAAAAAAATGATATCTCCATCTACTATCTCTAATCCTTTTTTAAAGTTCTTACGATATCCTAAATTATTTTCATTTTTTATAAGTTTCCAATTAATAAGTTTATAACCATCGATATACTGATGAATCAACTCATAACTATTATCAGTAGAAACATCATCTATTAATATTACTTCATCAATTGGATACGTTTGTTTTCTAATAGAATCTAATTGTTCAATTAAATACTTTTCGCCATTATATACAGCCATTACTAATGATACTTTCATAACTATCCCTTTCTTTTGTTAGAAACAGTATAACATAATTTAAATTATAAAGCGTAGTCATGGCACATAAAATCAACTAGATTTTAATTACTTCGTCTTTGAAAATGAGTAATTAAAAATACTATAATCCTATGCAGCTTTGTATAATTATCATATAGTTTAAATGTGACTACTCAATAACAAAAATTAACATTTAGTTTTATTTCTTTACTTTACAATTGATATATAAGCAACATTTTAATTATCATTTCTAACATATATTCTAAATACTGATCTTATTTCTTTTAGTAGTAACAGTTTATAAAACAAACAATTCCCATCTATCAAATATATAATGTATATAAAATTAATGCGCCTTTAAAAACATATTTTTCAATTTAACAAATTTCATATTAATTTTCTACTTTTAAGCCTACTATGTTTATAAACCAATACTTTAAATATTTTTTATCTTTGAATATTAATTTAATCTTTATTGACCTTTAAATAGCTTTTCTCTATTTCTTTTCTTTTAAATTCTTCCTTATCTATTCTTATTCCTTTATCATATGCATTTGAAGTTTTCTCATATAATTCTAAAAGTGCAATTCTCTTATTTATATCATCAATATTTTTTCCTTCAAACTTTAATAACGTGTTATTAAGATATTTAGATTTATTATATTCATAATCAAAATAACTATCCTCTTTAAAAATTTTTGATAAGACATTTATACAATAAATCCAAACAGAAACAACAAAAAAAGAAAACATATCATTTCATATGTATTATATTCATTCAGTTTTTGATTTAATAAGACAAAACTGGACAAATACAAAGATAAAACAAAAAAATATAATTCAATAAATTTTTTTGTTAATAATTTCCATTGTACAAAGTTATATTTAAAGTCATATTTAATTTTAATCTTATATTGAATTTTGTCTATCACCACAAATATAAGGACAAAAATAGTCAATACAAAAATATTTTTAAAACTAAAAATATATATAATTTCTCTAATCATTTTCCTATTCAATCTTAATAAACTAAAATTTGAAAAAAATATATATGTACTCATTACAATAACACCAAAAGTCATAAATTCTAATAAACTAACACCCTTAGGTATTATTTTTTCCATTTTCTTCTCAATATATTTAATATCCATTATCATTTTCCTCTCACTATTACAAAACCAATTACTTATATTAACAACAAATCATAAATCTTATATTTTTCTTTAAAATTATAAAATTAAAACTAAAATTCGCTCATTTAAAATGAGCGAATCAATCTTAATATTCAATTTCTTTTAAATATCTACTTAAAGCATCTTGCCATGTAGGTAATGGTTTAAATCCATTTTCTACAAGTTTTGACTTATCCAATCTACTATTAAATGGTCTAGCAGCTTTAGATAAACCATATTCTTCAGTCGTTACTGGTAAAACTTCTGTAGTATATCCTGCTTGTTTAAAGATTTCTACTGTAAAATCATACCATGAAATATATCCACCTTCATTAGTTGCATGATAATAACCATATTTATCACTTTCAGCCATATCTACTAATAATCGAGCAAGATCATAAGTATATGTTGGTGTTCCAATTTGATCATTAACAACTTTAACTTGTGGATATTTCTTTCCAACATTTAACATTGTTTTAATAAAGTTTTTACCATTAATACCAAATACCCAAGCAATACGAACAATAAAATATTTATCTAAATTAGAAGAAACCGCAAGTTCACCTTCTAATTTAGTTTGTCCATAAACATTTAATGGTTTGTAATCTTTACAATCAGGATCCCAAGGGGTTTCACCTTGCCCATTAAATACATAATCAGTAGAAATATAAATCATTTTACAATCAATTTTCTTACATGTTAAAGCAATATTTTCTGTTCCTTTAGCATTTACTGCTCTCACTTTTTCTACTTTATCGTCATCTTCTGCTAAATCTACAGCTGTCCATGCTGCGCAGTGTACAACAACGTCAGGATTAATTTCTGTAATAATCTTTTCAACATTTTCTTTGTTTGTAATATCTAATTGCACATATTCGTTAAAGTGTTCATTACTTTCAGTAATGTCACTTCCTATAGCTTTATGTCCTCTTTTATTTAATTCATTCATAACGTCATAGCCTAATTGACCATTAACACCTGTTACTAATACTTTCATTAATTTACCTCCCATTATTCTTTATCTAAAACAAAAGCTTTCTTCAAACTTAAATTAGGATTATAGAAACGATCACTATATAACATATAACCCCATTTATCTTTGATATAATCATGTTCTTGTACAAATCGACGATATTTAGCACTATTTGTATCGACTGTATCATCACCTCTAGATTTAGATTCATAATGATATAGTTCTACTTGATTTAAACAAATATTGTAATATCCTTGTTTCAATAACTTTAAGTTGAAATCAACATCATTGAAGGCTACTTGTAGATCTTCTTCTAAACCATTGACTTCTAAATATTTTTCTTTAGAAACCATTAAGCAAGCTGCGGTAACAGCACTGTAGTTAAATGGAACGGATAATCTTCCATAAAAACCAACATCTTCTCTTGGATTATCAATAAAACAATGTTGTGCAATTCCACCAATACCTAAAATAATACCTGCATGTTGAACCGTATTATCAGGATATAACAATTTAGCACCTACTGCCCCAATATGAGGTTGCATTGCATAGCCAACCATTACTTGTAACCAATGTGGTGTAATAATTTCAGTATCATTATTTAATAAAACAATATATTCACCTTTAGCCGCTTCTACAGCTTGATTATTGATTTTAGAATAGTTAAATTCATAATTAGCATCAATAACTCTAAAGTTAGAATATTTATTTTGATATTTTTTAAATAAATCAAAAGTTTCTTTCTTTTCGCTATTGTTATTCATTAAAATAACTTCATAATTTTTATACGTTGTTTTTTCAAATAATGATTTTAAACATTGTTCTGTAATATCTGCATAATCTTTTGTTGGAATAATGATTGAAACCATTGGTTCTGTTTCATATTCATATCTTACTAAATAATAAGGTACTCTTGGATGTACTGTTACTTTTGCTTTAACACCTCTACGCTTTAAAGCATCTTCTACAGCCATTCTACCTTTTTCTACAGCATATCCTTTACTATCAATTGTCGCAGCTGTTGATCCTTCAATCATTCTCCAATGATAAAGAATCTTAGGAATATGATATACACGTTCAGGTGTTGTCTTTTCTAAAAATCTTAAGAAGATATCATAGTCTTGTGCCCCTTCATAGCCTACTCTAAAACCACCGATTTCATCAACAATTGATTTTCTCATGATTTCAAAGTGACAAATATAGTTACTTCCAAGTAATGAATCAGGTGCATAATCTGATTTAAAGTGAGGATCTCTTCTTAATCCTTCCATATCCATTTTATCTTCATCAGTGTAGATAAAATCTAATTCTTTATTTTCATTTAAAGCCGCTACACATTCAGCTAATGCATTTCTAGCAAGTAAATCATCATTATCCATTAAACCAATAAATTCACCGCTAGCAATATTTAAAGCATCGTTTGTTGCTTTAGAAATATGTCCATTTTCTTTACGATGATGTACTTTGATTCTAGAATCTTTCTTTTCATATTCATTTAAAGTATCAATTGTTTCTTGTAAAGTTGAACAATCATTAGATAAACATATTTCAAAGTTTTGATATGTTTGATTTAAAATAGAATCTAAACATTCTGCTAAGTATTTTCTTTCCACATTATAAACTGGTATACAAATTGAAATAAGTGGATTGTAAGAAAATTGAGGATGTTCCTCAAATGGTTTTTCATTTTTTTCTAACCATAAAAGATATTCTTTTTGATTTAAGAAATTATAAACATCTAAAAATTTATTTTTTGTTTTCTTATTTTCTTTAATACGTCTTTTACTTTGTTTTAATCTATTTGGTGTTAAAACAAAATGATATTCCTTAGCTATATATTTAACTTCTTTACCAATAGCATAAGTATTTACTTTTACTTTATTTTTACTTGAGTTTGCTTTAACCAAAATTAATTGAAAAAAAGTTCTTATTTTAGATTTTATTCTTTTAAGTAGGTTATTTTTTCTTACACAAATCAATTCTTTTTGATTATCATGTAATAAATAAACTTTGATTTTAGAATCACTTTTATTTAAAGAAAGTGATAATTCATAATTGTCACTAACTAAATCTGGCAAAAATTTAGCTTTTCTTTCCTTTCCATCAACCACTATTTCAAGTGAATATTTTTGCAAATCACAATTTCCTCTCATGATAAATGTTGGATTAACAATGCCATGTACATGAGCCTCTCTAATATTTATGTAATCTAATGTTTTCATACATATCTCCCTTATATTTCCTCAGCGAATCCTTTTTCTAATTTTCTAAAAATAAACATACCTAACACAAAACAAATAAGCGCCATGACAGCCATGTAGATTACACTAGACATTGCTGGTAACGTATGATACATAAAGAAGTCACGATAAGTGCTTACAATATGTGTAAAAGGATTTAAATAAAGTACCCAACGAATAGCTTCTGGGAACAATTCTGCTGGATATAAAATAGGTGTTCCATAAAATAACATATTAATAACGAATTGGATAATATATTCTGTATCTTGAATATAAACATTAATAGCACTTAATCCAATAACAAGTCCTGCTGTAAGTACAAATTGTATCAATGCAATAAAAGGTACTAATAAAATATGCCAGCTTAATCCAAGTCCACCAAACACACAGAAGATAATAATAATAATACATGCAATAAAAAAGTTAACGAGTCCACTTAATGTAGCTGATATTGGTAATATTTCTCTAGGAAAATATACTTTTTTAACGACACCTGCATTATTTTTAATACTTCCCATTCCAAGTCCCATAACTGTTGTAAAGAAATTCCATGGAATGACTCCACAAATTAGGTATTGTAAATAATTATCAGTTTTAATTCTCATAATATAAGGAAATACAATAGCATAAACAGCTACCATTAGTAACGGATTTAAAAACGACCATAAAATACCTAAAAATGATCCTTTATATTTTCCTCTAATATCTTTTTTTACATTTGTTTTTAATAATTCTCGATAGTCATATAAGTTTTTAAATAATTTCATCTTCTTTTTTCTCCTATATGATATTAACCTTTAAATCTTTTTCAGATATAACTTTATCTTTTTCATCTAATAATTGCACAAGAATAGAATGCTCTCCTAATTTCATTTGATTTACATCTACAAAGTAATCAAATCCACATTCATCATTATTTGTTCCATAGCCACCATATTTTTCTTGATAAGCCATTAAAACATCACTTCTATTTATTTTTCTCATTTCAGTAACCTCTTGATCATCAAAGGTTACTTTTAAACGATCATTTAAACAATCACTCAATGACCATCCAGAAATTGTAAATTGAGCTGTATCTTTTTTAACTTCAGCAAATGATTGAGGAATATCAACAACAACAATACCATGGTAAGTATCTAATGGTTTTTGATATTTTTTCTTAGCTTCTTCTTTATGATCTAATTTAACTTGTTTTAAATATTCATCAATAACATAAGTTGGATCACCATCTAATTTAAATTCACCTTTATAGATCCAAACAGCACGTGTACATAAATCTTTAACTGTATCTAAACTATGTGAAACAATAACAATTGTTTTATCACTATCTCTCAATTCTTTTAATTTATCAAAACATTTATCTTGGAAATGTTGATCTCCAACTGCTAAAATTTCATCAATTAATAAAATTTCTGCATCTACATTAATAGCAATTGAAAAAGCAAGTCTCATATACATTCCAGAAGAATAAGTTCTTACTGGATTATCAATAAATTCTCCTAGTTCTGAAAATTCAATGATATCATCTACTCTTTTTTCAATTTCAGCTTTTGTTAAACCAAAAACTGCTGCATTAAAATAAATATTTTCTCTTCCTGTAAAATCCTCATGAAAACCTGCACCTAATTCAAGTAATGATGTTAATTTTCCTTGAGTTTCAATCGTTCCTTCATTAGGATAAATAATTTTAGTCATTAATTTTAACAAAGTAGACTTACCACTTCCATTAGTTCCAATTAAACAAACAGTCTCACCTTTTCTAATGTCTAAATTTATATTTTTTAATACTGTATGAACTTCTTTTTTATTCTTTTTTGAAAATAAAAGACGTTCTTTTAAAGTATGTGCTTTATCATATTCAGTTTTGAAATATTTTGTCATATTTCTTACTTCAATTGCATTATTAATATCCATAAGCCCTCCATATCATTCGTATTATATCATAATATATTTCTATTTCAAATTTGTAACAAAATAACTCAATTCTTTATTAAATCTCTTAATCTACGATACCATTTTGTCATTTTCCAAGATTTTGAATTGTAAACCATTTGCAATTCATCCTTTAAACTTTTAATTTCCCTATCTTTTGATTCACTATCATTTATAGTATCTTCTAACAATTCTCCACCATTTACATATAAATCATCATAATTAAAATAAATGGTTAATTTTTGTTTGCTTTCAACATTTATTGGAATTAAAATTTGAGGATCTATAGTAGAAAAAATGATTTTATTATTATATTTTTTTCCACCTATAATAGTATAATTGTTTATTTTATCAACTCCTAAAGATATTTCAAACCTATCAATAGTTATTCTTCCTATATCATCTGGATCAAAACGTATCATTTTATTGTTCTTATCTACATCTAATTCTAAAGTAAATGTATTATTATTATTATTATTATTTTGATCTAGCAAATATTTTTTTGAAAGCTTATTTTTCTCATTAAAACCATTACCTTCATCAAAAAATATTTCTGCAATCAATTCATTAGTGATATATTGATCAAGGGGAGATATGTTTTTTTGAAATAATTGACCTACTAATTTTCCTGAATCAGATATATTTTCAATTTTAAGAATTTCTTCTAACAATCGTTTTGATGAATTTCCATCTAAATGATTATGAAAAAAAGGCATCATTTCTTTTCTTTTATCTTTATATGTATCATGATTTTCAATAATTAAAGATAAATTTTTTAATAGTTGTGCTTGTGTTTTTACAATTGCTCCTGGCATAAGTAAAGTTGGATCATCTACTATAAATCCCCTATCTTCCTTGTATTCTTCAATATCAGGACATGAAAAAATAATTGGTTTATTTAATAATAAATAATCAACATATATAGATGAATAATCAGTAATTAACCCGTCAAAAGCATCCATTATATGATAAATAGTACATAAATGTTCATTCATAATTTCAGTATTTAAAAAAATAAGTCTTTTAGGTAATTTAAAATCATCTTGCTTATATAATTTATTATCTTCAAAATGGATTTTAGCTACAATATAAATATTATTTTCTTCCAAAAATTCATCTATTTTTTCAACATCATAATCTGAACAATTAAAAATATTATTTTCAAAATGTTCACCTTCATCTTTTAAACCTTTTCTCATTGTAGGAAGATAAAAAAAGAGTTTACTTTAGGAAATGTCAGTATCTAATAATTCTTGTAATTTTTGTTTTGAATTATTATTAAACATCATATCGTTCCGAGGATATCCCGTCTCTTTCACTTTATGGGGATCTACTGAAAACATTCCACTAAGTGTAATGTGCGAAAATCTTGAAGTTGCTGTAATTAAATCTGTTTGTGTTGTTATAACCTTTAAAGGAAAACCATGCCAAGCAGCAATATGAATCTGTCCAATTCTTTTATTATAGGCAAAATCAAAAGATGAAGTGATTAAATAATGGGCTTTATCAATGATTTCTCTTGCCTCTCTAGATCCCTCTAACACACACTTTATTTCCTTTCGGTTTAATAATTCAAACATCACCTTATCTTTTATGACCTAACATGTATCATAACTAGTATTTATGTTAATATACTCCCAAAATCCTCTAGGATTATCTACAAAATCAGGACTTGATCCAAATACCATTAAATTATTTTCAATATTCATCTTTCCACATCCTTATCTTAATAGCTAAATTTAATATTCTACTTATAAAAATAGCAGGTAGTCTTATCTTTATAATAACACTACCCACAATCTTTATAAACTATTCTAAAAATAATTTTAGCAATTAAAACTAAAAACTATAAAAAATATACATATTTATAACAAGATTATTTTATTTCAGCAATGAATCCTATGTTATTAACATATTTTTTTTCAAAAGAATCAAAATAATTTGAATTTTCTAAATATACCGGACTGTCATAAAAAACCAATATATACTTACTATTTATTTTTCTAATTTTCTCATTAAAACTTTTAAAATTCATATTATAAAAATCCCAATCACTAAAATCCTGCATAGTAATATCTTGAAACCAAAAATTATCTTCATAACGAACAGCACCAGGTATACATGTTTCATCCGCCAAATCAATACAATTATACACCCATTGATATAAGTCTATTCTTTGTTCATCGTACGCAGGTAAAAATAAATATGTATTATTAAATTTCACTATATCTACATAATGTTGCGAACGTACTTCAGATAAAATATTTGGATTTTTATTTTGAAGTCGAGTTTCTATATTATTAGCAAAAATTGCAAACAACAAAATCCACATTCCCCAAACAGAACATGATAAAATTTTAGTTTCATTCTTTGTATATAAAAACCCTTCATAATTCAATAACATAATTACAAGCCAAATTGGATAATACATCTTATAATAATAATAAGTAGAGGCTTTGCCTTTTAAAACCATTATAAATATGATAATAGAAAAAATAACTAATAATGGAGTTAAAATCTCTAATAAAACATTTTCCTTTTTTCTAATAATCATTAAATATCCTAAAATTGCAACAGGAATAAAGAAAATAAAATTTGAAAATAATTCTCTATAGCATCCACCTTCATTGTTTATTGCATTTGCAACGGTTACTCCATTCGTAAAAATGCTTCCATAAACAAAATATAGTCCTAATATACAGGGAACAAGGAATATTGCACAAGATGTTAAAATTGTATCCTTCGAAAATAAACACTTAGCCTTTGATTGTTTAAAAAACACACATAAAATTACAGCAAAATATAGTACTGGTACAAATAATACATATGTTTCAAAGACACCAAAACATGTTAACATTAATAATAAAATACAAAATTTTATAGATATTTCATTTTTCATATAAAACTCCATTAATAAAATAATGATACCTATAATCGTAATACTCATTCCTAAATATGTAAACCCAAATAATGTAACATTCAACGGATAAGTTATTACATATATTCCTGAAAGTAAAACACCTATAATTTTTTCAAATGAACTGCTAATTTTATGTCTAATAACACAGTAAAACATTGCTGCTGCTAATCCTAAATTTAAAATATCAGCTAGCACATATAATTTATAAAAAGCTGATGGAGATACAAAAACACCTAAAAATTCAATAAATAACGCATTCCAAACCATGTCATAAAACATCCCATCAACTTTTTGAAAATTTATAGTATAAAGAGCATTTTTAAAATGAACTCCCGCATCAATTGAAGCATAATTTATTCTCAAAGACATACCAGAATAATGTACTTTTGTAAAATAAATTAATCCTAACAACAATAATACAATAAAGATTAAATCTACTAACTCAAATTTATAATGTTGAATATCTTTATACTTAATAATTATATACCAGAAAAAAATTGAAGATATTAAATCAACAACACCTATAGATATAACATTAATTGGAATGCAAAGTACCTGAAATATTCCAGAAATCAATGTGTGATAACAACTTAAAACTATTATTAAAATTATTATCCATTGTAAAGCAAATAATTGTTTTTTACTTTTTTTCCAAAAAAATACACTCAAAAATAAAGATCCTGCACCTATTAAAAATATAAGAGATGCAATTATTGAACAATTCACTCTCTTCCCTCCCTTTTTATGCTAATCAAACAAAATAGAATGCAAATAATTATTTCAATCAAAATACACAAAAATATAAAATTTCAATTACATAAAATATCGAACTATATTAATCAATACAAATAAATGAATAAAAATAATTATTATCGATATGATGAAATTGGCACGTTTTTTTGACAACTTCTTTGGTGGAATTAATGCAATCAATAATAATATAACAACAGGAATAAAATATCTTCCTTGTACACCCTCAGTGACGTATTTGCCAACTGGAGTCCACTGAAAATTCATTCCTAGAATAACTAACATAAACACAAAAAGCGATAAAAATACTAACCATATTCTATTAGATAACTTAAACTTCTTATTTTTTGTTTCCTCAAATAAAATCGGTGTCCCAAATAATAAGCCATAGTAACCATAAAAAGAAACTCGATTCAATGGTATAGCTAAAACTCCTAACATCCCAATAAATGATTTTACATAAAAATCAAATTTATTATTTAAAGTTTCTACATACATATAAAATACGTTTTTAGGATTTGATAATAAAAATTTGATCTGAGCAGATTGATTTACATTATTTACTTTCACATAATTATCTAACGACTCTATTGTCTGTGCATTTACTTTTAATAATGATGTACAATAATATGATGTAAAAATAAGCAATACCATCAAAATACATATTGCATATTGATTAATAGTCATTCTCTTTAATTTATCAAATAATAAAAAGTAAATTCCAAATATTGGTAAATAAATATATTTAGCTAAAAAAACAATACCAATCATTGTAAAAACAATTATTATATCTATAGTTTCTATTTTGTCACTATTAAATTTCATTTTAAGGAAATATGCAATAGCTAATAAACAGATTGTATTAATTAATGAATCAGATGAAAATGACATTTCCTGTTGAATGAGCATTGGATTGAAAAAATACACAAAAAATACCCACTTTCCAAAAGGAATAATTTTTAAAATATTATAACCTATAATTATAAAAATCAACAAATTCATCATTCTTCCACAGTAGAATCCAAAATATACAGATAAATGTAAGATCCTTGTTATAAATAAAGGAATTGCAGAAAAAATATATAAGATAAAATGATATGAACACGCATTTTGATATAATGTTAATGATTTATAATTATCAAATTGAAAAATAGCTGGCAATATATCATTGTAATTTCTTATTTCTGTTACTAAATATTTTGTAGTTATTTTTACATCTCTTATAAACGAAAAATTAAATTGCGACGTTAAGTATGCTTTAGCAAAATGAACAGGTTCATCTGGTACACTTCCTGGAAGAATAAGAAATGTAAAACATAAACCTATTGGTATAATAAATAATCCAAAAATATAAGCAACATTGTCTTTAAATTTTATAAAAGCAATGAAAATTGCAAATATAAATAATGCAATTAAATATATATCTATCAAAAATAATATTGGATTAATTAACACCTCATAATACCAAGAACAAAACACCTTTAACGTCAACAGTAATAGTCCTAAAAAAGCTAGCCATTCTATAATATAAAAATTTACCTTTTTTATTTTAAATAACTCATCTATTTTTTTCACAACACCTTGATCTTTGTAATTACAGCATAATATTAATAATATTACAAAAATTTCAATCATAGAAAAAAATGCGATTTTTTTACTCTCATATCTTTCATTTGTGCCTATAATTCCTGTTAATAAAACATTATCATTAGATTCATTATTTATTTTTAAACTTCCATCATGATAAGTACAGCTATAAATACTTAAGTCATCATTGTTACTGTGCACTTTCACATCTAAAGAAAATCTATCACATTTACTATACCGATTACTTTCTATATTTAAATTATACTTAATTTTTTCTGGTACTATATTAATCGTATCACTATATATTTGTTTACCTTTTTCATCTTTTAATGATACATCTATAAAAGAATCACCTTGTACCGTTTGTATTATCATTTGTAATTGATTAATTGATAAAGAATTAATCCATATTTTTTGCGATAATTTATCCCCATCTTGTAACGAAATTTTTTGAAAAACATCATTTTTTTCTATAATATTTTTCAAATCATTACCATCACTATATGTTAAAATTTGAGATGTTCCCTCATCAATGCCATTATAAGAAGAAACTGTCTCTATTTGCTTTTTGTTCAATTCAACACAAACAAACACCTGTGTAATTATTAATAACATTATGCAAAAAAAATACTTATAACGTTTTATTTTTCCTACTATTTTTTTCATTAGTTAGCTCCTCAAATTAAATATTTATCACTAAGTATTATTACTGTTTTCTGCTTTTACATAAAATCTATTTAATAATTTTGAAATACATTCAGGCCAAAACTTTTTAAACATAATCATATCTTCTTTTGTTCTAATACGTTCACCTATAATTTCAGTTGTTGTTGATTCTTCATGAACACGATGTCCCATTAAACATTCCTTGACAAAAGTAAACTTTCCGTTTTCTTTTGATAATTTTTCCCAAGCAAACCAATCAACATCACAAACAAAATTGCATTTAAAGATATCTTGTGTATGTATATTTGATGTTACAAATGTTACAGCAGGACAACATATTGCATTTCCAAATCTTAATACAAGTCTTTTTCCAAATCTCGTTTTTGATAATAAATTAATTCTTATAGGACTTAGTAAAATTCTTTTTATTTTTAAATTTAAATTTGAATAAACATTTTTATTTTCTCTAATCTCATAATAATCAGAAAATATAATTGATGATGTAGGATATTTTTTATACTTATTAACTATCTGATATGAATATTCATAATCATATATATCATCTTGATGTGCGATTGTTACTAGCTTGGTCATTCCACATGAAATAGCATAGTCAAAATCATAGCCTATACCTTTCCCTGGGTTAGGATTTATATTTACTTTTAAGTGATATTTATTAGCAAGACTATATATGTATTCATTTGGTGTAGATGTAGCAATTACAACATTACTTTTATACTTTTGATTTAAAACAGATTTTATACACTCTTCTAAATACTTTGACTCCTTATATGCTAAAACAACATAAGTATGCATTTGAAAATTCCTCCCATTTTATCTATTTTTTTTACCATTACCTTTCATTTCTTCAACTTCTTTTTTCAATAATGAGATTTCCTGAATTAAAAGTACATTTTTTTTACTTAACCCTGTTATAATTACAGTTAATGACATAATCAAAAATAAAATTAAAACTAAAATAAACCCTATTATTAAATTTGAAATTGTTTGAAAGCCAAACAATTGTGCAAACTTAATAAACAAATTTGGTAATAAAGCCAATAAAGCAATAGCAATAGCTGGTATAAACCATATTATAGCAAACTTAACATTAATTTTATTTTTTCTAAGCGTTACTAATGTGACAATTATCAAGAGGAATGCCACCAAAAGCAATGAAATAGTTAATTTAGAATTATCCATTTTTTCTTTTCCCCCTCAATCCAAAAACTAATAGTGATAAAATAACGTTAATCATGTAATAAGCATTTTTCCAAGCTCTAATCGATGATACGCCACCCTCTCTTTCTCTCATTGCTACAGGGACCTCTTTTACATTATATCCTTTTAATATCAGATCCATATTTGTTAATGGTTCCGGATATTCAACTGGATAGTCTTGCGCAAACATTTTTATTATTTTTTTATTAGCTGCTCTAAAACCAGAAGTCACATCATAAATTCTTTTTTTGGTAATTAAGTGTATTGTGGATGAAATAATTTTTATTCCTATTCTTCTCGCAGCACTGGACTTAAATTCACTAGCATTTTCTGTCACGAATCTTGATCCTATAACAAAATCTGATTTTTCATTAATAATAGGATCAATAATATTTTTTGCATATTCAATATTATGTTGACCATCTCCATCATATTGAATAGCTATATCATAATTATATTCATATGCATATTTATACCCTGTCTGCACTGCACCACCAATTCCTAAATTATGAACCAATGAAATAACTGGTATATCATTTCCTTTACATATTTTTAAGGTGCTATCAGTTGAACAATCATTTATAACCAAAATATCATAATTAGTTTTATATTTTGAATTATATTCATAAATTTCTTTACAAGTTTTTAAAATACTTGCTTCTTCATTATACGCCGGAATAATGATTAATATTTTCTCATTCATAACAATCTCCTTTACTAGCTCTTTTTTCTATGTTTAATCATAATTGGAATTAAAGTATCCATTATTTTATATCTTAACATAGGAAAAGGCTTCATAACTGTATTAAATAGATTAAATGCTTTAAAATAATTTTCCCATCCTAATTCTAATGGTGTATTGGCCCAAGGAGTTTTATTCCAATAAAACATATATTCATTAGTATATGTATGCTTATTTCCAACCCTCCATGGTCTTTCTTCTCCAAGAAAATGAATGATAATGGGATTATTACATTGCACTTGATAATCTTCTTTGGAAATAAATTTTGTTGGTTTCATCATCTTAACCAACGCTTTATAATTATAAAATCTATAGCTATTACAGAAATTATAACTTATTGGTATTTGTAATATATAATCTTTTAACGCACCATTTATAGCACATTGATCATTAGCAAATAATCTGCCTTGATGTTCCTTATAGAAATTTAAAACTATCTTACCTGCATTCATTTCTTTCCATTTTTCCATATTTATTAGCAAAACCCCCGCATTATAATACGGCTTTGTTAGTTCTAAACTTATCGCTTTTTTTCTTTCACTATTTGCAGTTGGCTCTACTGCTGCACCAATTACATAATTACTAAGATCTATAGACCATAAATCATGTAAACTTCCTCTTACCATTGTATCACCATCTAAATAGATAATCTTATCTACATCATTAGGTAACAAACGATCAAAAAACAATCTAGCTAAGACAATATCATTCCAACTACTTGTATCAAAATCAAAATCTATATAATCTTTTACATTCGATAATTCTATTATACATATTTTTTTTCCGTATTTTTCCACATATCTTGTTAATGCGTCTTTATTATCATCAGTAATTCCTTTAGACACAACATAAAAACAAACATCCTCTTCTTTATTATTTTCACATATAGAACATATTCCTGTAGCTAATTGGGGCACAAACTTGTTATCAACTGTATAAACTATATTCATCTTTTTAATACCTCCTAAAAGTTAACATTTGCCTAATAGAAATAAAATTCTTAAAGCAATTTCCCCACCTAATGTTATCTTTAATTTTTTCGGATAAAATAATTTTTTTATTTTATTAGAAAAAGATTTATTTTCATTTGCAAATAAACTTAATACACTAGCTGTTTCATCATTAAAATCATTTATATATGCTTTTTTAAAATAGCATAGACTTTGATGCCACTTTTTCATTTCATCACCACATATTTCAGTAGTCCACCATCTTTTTACAGATGCTAATTTAGATTTATTTCCTGATGTCACAGCAGATTCATGTCTTCTAAATTTTGCTAAAACTGTTTTATTAGGAACAATTTTCCCTATTGACGTTGCTATCCATTGACACCATATATCATGTGCTAAATTCTTTCCAATAATATAATCAAAATCCAAACTATCTACCAAGGCTCTATTTATCATTTGTGTAAATCCAGGAGCATATGTATAATAAATCCCCCTTTCAAAAGAATAGTTGTTTAAAATATTTTCACCGCTTCTTAAATATTCCATATTTTGATTATAATAATCAAATGCACAATATGTCATCGCTGGTATAGTAGAATCAACTTTTTCTAGGCACTTAACTGATGATTCTATTTTTTCAGGTAGCCAGTAGTCATCTTGATCACAAAAACAATAATATTTTGCACGTGGAACATTTTTTAATATTTCCCAAAAACAATCCGGATAACCTAAATTTCTTCCACAAGAATCCACCTTAATAAAATTAATTCCATTGATTGATTTCCCACAATATTCATTAATAATATCCATTGTCTTATCTGTTGAATTGTCATCTCTTATATATACATCAATATTTTTATATGTTTGATTTATCAAACTATCTAATTGATCTCTTAAATACTTTTCCCCATTGTATGATGCTAATAAAACAATTACTTTTTCCATAATTTCTCCTAATCTTCACTTTTTACTAATTTTGAATATTCATATAAAAAATAAATAGTATACAATATTACATGCAATACCATCGTACTAGTATATCCGATTGTCGCGCCGTGTATTCCAAATGTGCTAATAAACAAATAACTTATTATAACGCTAAAAATTGCATCTATTAAATATATAATTAATTGCATCCCATTTCTACGCATCGTAATTAGTGCTGTAGAAAAAACACCTGCAATCGCATATAAAATTGCACCAAATATAATTATTATTAAATCTAATACATAAGCATTTAAATCAATAGCATAAACAATTCCTAAAATTGGAATACCTACAGTTGCTGCTCCTAACTCTACAATAATTCCTAAAACAACTAATATTCCCAATATCTTAAAAATAATATTCTTGAATTCTTTATATTTTTTTTGATTGTAACATTCAACAACATTTGTAAGTAAAGGTGCCATTATATATTGACCACATAAACTCATAACAGTGCCAGGCATAACAATTATACTAAATATTGTTTGAAATCTATTATCTAGCAATATATCAATCACGTATTTTGGAACATTAACAATATAAACAGCTAAAAAAGAAAAAGCAAAAACTGAAAATCCTTTTTTGAATAAACCAAATATTTTATTCCATCTAATTTTTTGAAATTTATTCAAATACTTTTTAGATTTTTTTATATCATATAAAAAAACAAATAAAAAGCTATTTATATTAAGTGCAACACATGAAACTATTATGTCTTTTGTTAAAAAATCAATAACAAAAAAAATGATAATACCAACTAATGATTTGAAAAACAATGATTTCCCTACTATATATAATTCATCATTTTTTTGTAAAAAACCATAAAAAGTTTCGCTCATAGCTTCAAATAACTTATATAAACAAAGTAATATAATGATAACATTTTTCTCTAAAGAATACTTTTGAACAATTATAAATACAATTGCTATTAAAAACATCATAGTACATGTAATATATTTATGCACTAAGTACTCATAATTATTTAAATTTTCATTTATATCTGAAACTTGATATGTCCTACCAGCGTATATTCCTACAATAAATAATAAACAAGCAATAGAAAATGCAAAACTAAAAATTCCAGCTATTTCTACCCCATTTACCCTATTAATAATTATCAAAAAAAATAAAGAATTAAAAGAGTTAACAGTAATACCTAAAGTATTCCATATTGCATTTAATTTAAGATTTTTTTCCATTAAACATCCTTTAAAAATATACAGTTATTAAACACATAGTATATTTTAACCTTTCTATAATATTGAAAAATATTTATACATTTAATATTTTACCATTTTTTTATTATATTCGCAAAAAAGCATATAAATTGGATAATATAATTATAAATAACAAGCATTTATTAAACTTCTAATAGTTAATACTACTAAAAAACACGGAAAAACGTTTATATATTTATAAATGTTTTCTTTTAAACAAATTTTTTTATTATTAATAATTATAATAATGGTATAAATAATTGGTATAAAATACCTTCCTTGAACTCCTTCAATGTGATCATACCCTAATGGCGTCCAATAAATGCACATTGATAATAGTACTAAAAAGAAAACTATAGAATTTATACATATAAACAATATTCTCATTCTACCATCTATTTTATTTTCTTCTTTCTTTAATGCACTAATCAATAATAACAATCCCCAACATTTAAATAATTCAAACGGTAATTTAACAGTAAACCAACTTAAATCTTGTCCTAAACATGAATAATAATACCATTCTAATTTAAGATTTATAGTATTTATAAATAGTGCTATTCCTTCTATTGGGTGCGTAATTAGCCAGCCAATTGAATAACCTTCTGTCCCACTCCAAGAAATAATATGCTTAGAAACAGCAGTAGACTCTACAACTTCTTTAGATGATGTACTTCCGAATGAAACAAAATTAAGCAATAATATTAAAATTGAAATACTCAATACTAAAATAATCTTATGTTTTCTTTCTAAATGAACATTACCATTTATATTATCAAATTTAGATAATATTGGAACTAAAAGTAAAAATGAATAAATAGCACTTTTAATACTTAATAACAGTACCGCTGCAAATAAATATTTTATATATTCATCATACCGTACATCTTCACTATGATAAACGAAGAATAAACCATATGCCAAACAAAAAAATGCTGAAGCATTTAAAATTGCATCATAAGATAAAGACATCATTTGTTGGGAACACATAGGAAGAATAGATATCATAAACAATAGTTGTTTTCCAATAGGAATTTTCTTTATAGAAAAATATGTAAGCCAGATGTAAAAAAATAAATTAAACAACCTAGCAATATATAGAGTAGGTGTAGCTCCAAAATGCATAATTCTTGCGAAAATAGTGCCTATAACTGCCGGAAAATACCAAAATATTTGCTTCCAATTTGCTGAATCTTCATCTATTGTTACATATTCACCATTATCCTCACCTGAAAGTAAATGTGTATAACTATAATCATAACTTTCTTGATTTGGAGCTTGTGGTAAATGCTCATAAATATATTTTTCTTCTCCTCTTAATGTTGTCTTATCTTTTTCAACACCCATAATTTGACTTGCAAGTGAATACGTAAGCCTCATGTGCGTTGCTTCATCAGGAACCATACCTGGAATCATAATTAATGAGTAAATTATACTTATCGGTATCATAACTATTAAAAATAATTTTTCTAATTTGTAATCTTTTTTTGATAAGATATAATTTATTCCCACAAACAGACAAATTGAAATAACTACAAAAAAGAAAAAAATCATCTTTTGTATTGAAGATACTGATTGTCCATGTGTTATTACACAACTTTTAAAAAAATACACAAGTATAAATATTATCAATACATTACATATTATCTTAAAAATTTTATCAATCTTATTATTTTCTTCAACATCTTGTTGAAGAGTATTGTTTTCTTCCAAAATCTCATCTTTTTGGTTATCATATTTATTAAATACAAATTTTTGTTTTGCGTGTTTCATTCATCTACACATCCTTCAATAAAAAAGCTTGATAATATCATCAAGAACTTATCACATTATCTAGGTATTATCAATAAAAAAAGGCTATTTGCTAATATTGTTTTATTATTTTCTTCCAAAATAATTATAAATTAGCATAAGCCTTTACTCAATTACGCATATTTTTCATCTTACTATCTATTTTTATATATATATTCGCCGTTCCAATAACAAACAATAACAAATAATATGGTGAATATAGAAATAGATATCTTGCACGTGCTTCAAACAATAACAAGAATAATGTTATCCCGATTATAGTTAAATTAATAACTAATAACTCATGATTTCTAATTTTAAATATCGAAAATATACTCATAAACAATATTAAGAGCCATATAGATTGTAAATAACTTTCAAAATATTTATAATATTCTCCATTATTATAATACATCTTTTTCAAAAATATTGATTTATTTTCGCTAATAGTTTTTTGATAAAAATTTCCTTCTATCCCCCATGCAAATGATCCATCATCATAATTTATAAGCGATTTATCAATCAATAATTGCAAATATCCGTTGACTCCATATTGATTTAACCTTTTCTTTATTTCTTTAATATTCGCTGTTTTTTTATTATCAATTCCTTTAAAAGAAGTAGTATACTCCACATCTTCATAAAGAAATACACCCTTCATTTTTTCATTCATCCCCATCATCATGAAATGTGTCATAGGCATCTCAACATCAATATTTCGCTCATAACCTAAAAAAGACTTTGAAAAATTATTGATTATTCCAAATAATAATACCGATAAAACAATAGCAATTATACTTTTAAACAAAATATCTAATTTTAATTTTTTATTACCAAACAAATAGCTCCATATTTCTATAATAGCAATAGCTATAATTGAAATAATAACTGTCGGTTTAATTTTATAACCTATTAACGATATTAATACTAGCACAAATATATATACATATTGATCCAAGTTTTCCTTATTAAAGAAAATATATAAAACACTTGTGGTAAAAAACATTGCATATGTATCTGAATAAGGAATTACAATCCATGGAGAAAACATTAAAAATAATGTGCTTATAAATACAAATAAAACACACATATGCTTATTTTTGGATATTTTTCCTATAATTTTTATCATCATGATAATAGAAAGATTTACTGAAAGTGCACTCACTATAGACATTAATAAATGCGAATCTATACTACATATATATGCTATTTTAGAAATGATAACAAAGATGAACAACAAAAATAAATTATTTGGATAAATTTGTAAATATGTATTAAAACTATTTCCTTGATTTAATTTGATTCCCTCCATCAATTGATCTGTTGCTACTCTTAGCTGCGCAACATCCCACCCTGATAGGAAAAAAATTTTATTAATTATATATATTTGTAAAATAAATGTAACAAAAAAATAAATCAATAACAAAATATTACATTGTTTTTTAGTTAATTTGTCTACATATTTTTTTATAAATTTATTGTATATTACTACTAAGATAGCAAATACTACTATTCCTATAATTAATAATTTAATATTAGAAAACAAAAATTTCTTTTTGCAAGGAAATTCTCTCCTATTTGCTACAAATAAATTAATAAAAAGTATACCCGCCATCATAACACCAAATAATATAGCTATAAAATTATAAAATATTGGATATATTTTTTTTGTTGACTTCATATATCTAAACTATCCCTCCAAAAATACATGTCTTGATATAAAATTCCATATCATAACAGTTCCAGTAGATACTACTTTAGCAAATAAATAATAAATATTCACCATATTAACAAGAGTATACATCATCAATTGGTTAATACCAAGTCCAATCAATGCTGTAATAAAAAATCCAGTCATTTCTTTTGTTTTTGACATTTCTTTTTTATCTATAAATACATATTTTATACTCAAAATATAATTGAACAACAATGAAATTGTAAAAGCAATTCCTGATGCAATTAATACATCCATTTTAAAGATTTCTTTTAAAATAATTAATAGCACATATTCAATAGCAGTAGCTACAACACCTACTAGCCCAAAATTAATAATTTTTTTAATCATTTTCTTTACCTACTGATTTAGATTCTAATAAAACATCTATATTATATCTTGGTCTTTCTTTTACCTCTACATAAGTTTTACCTATATATTGTCCAATTACTCCTATTGAAAGCAACTGAACTCCTCCTAAAAACCAAATAGAAATCATTAATGATGACCAACCACTAACTGTATTTCCTACAAAATGTCCTATAAATGTATATATCATTGCACAAACAGAAAATACTATTGCTAAAAAACCAACCCAACTAATCATTGTAATTGGCTTAATGCTAAATGAGGTAATACCATCAAATGCAAAACTTAACATTTTCTTTAATGGATATTTTGATTCCCCTGCTATTCTTTCTTTTCGTGCATAATACACACAAGAGGTTTTATACCCAATTAATGGCACCATTCCTCTTAAAAATAAATTTCTTTCTTTATAATTACCTAATTGTTCTACTGCTCTTGCACTCATCAATCTAAAATCAGCATGATTATAAACACTTTTAACACCCATTACAGTCATTAATTTATAAAAACTTTGTGCTGTAAATCGTTTAAAAAATGAATCTGAGGTTCTATCATTTCTTACACCATAAACAATATCATTTCCCTTATTAAATTCATCAATCATGTTTTCTATAACATTGATATCATCTTGTAAATCAGCATCAATTGAAATTGTTGCATCCACATTCTTATATGCTGTCATCAATCCAGCATATAATGCATTTTGATGACCTACATTAGCAGCCAAATTTAAACCTGCAACCCATTTTTCTTGTTCATTAAATTTTGAAATAAGATTCCATGTCTGATCCTTACTTCCATCGTTTACAAATAAAATATAACTATCTTCAGATATTTTTCCTTTTTCAAGTAATTTATCAAATAATTTGCACAATTGTTTTGTTGTATCTTCTAGTACTTCTTCCTCATTATAACATGGCACTACTAACGCTAATTTCATTTTTTCGCTTCCTTATTAATATTACTTTTACCAAGTTGATTATAAGTCACTTAATCTTTATAGTCAAACTCTTATTTATTATGAATATTATAGCTGAATATTATATAATCAAAAAAAGATGCAAATAATATATATTTCAAATACATATTAATTACATCTTTTATATTTAGATATTTGGATCAGTTGGATCCCATCTTTGATTTGCTGGTATTTTGGGAGCACTCGGTTTACTTAATGGATCTGCACCACTAACAATATCAACTCTTGTTCCTAAACCACAGTTATCGTAAATCCATTTAGCATCTCTACACATCAATCTAACGCAACCATGCGAACAAGTTGTTCCAAGTTTATTAAATTCACTCGTTTGTAATGTATATGGATTTTGTTTGTCGTATGGTAATGAATGAAATAATATACCATTTACAATTCTGGTGCAGTATTGCCCATAGCTTGGACCCACTAAATATCTCCATCTGTATTTTACAGGTGTATAATATGTTCCATATGGTGTCCCATTGCCTGTTGAACAAACAAATCTTTTATAGGCAATATTATAATCGCCTGTACCATTAGCTGCTAATACGGTTACAACATTTGTTGATTTATTTACTCGTAGTACATATGAGCTTTTCATACCTAACAATCCTTGAGCATCTTCATATAATGTTCCATTTGCATCTTTACATACTTTAAATCCATTTTTATCTTCAAACGTTATGCATGATAAATGAGAAATACCTAGATTGGTAATATTTTTAGGATATAGTTTTATTTGAATTGATTCAATTCTATAGCCTCCACCAGTTGTACCAGCTATTCTATCATTACATGTCCATCCTAGCCAACCAAAATCCTGACATTGAACCCTATAGAAAACATCATAATAATTACTAATTTCTCCTGTAAGTCTTATTTTAATAGCTTCTATTCTTTTTGATTGTCCTATTGTACCTGAAATAGAATCATTACTAGAATAATTCATCCATCCATAATCTTGTACATGTGTACTATATTCAATATTTCCTTCATAGGAATTATCACCTAATCTGATTTTTAAAGCCTCTAATCTCAACCCTTGCCCTACAGTTCCACTTGTATTACCATTATTAACATAATTTTGCCATCCAATATTTTGTACATGTGAACTATATTCCACTTTTCCTTGTTCAACAAAAGGTCTAGAAATATCTCCAGGCGCATTTTCACCTTTTTTAACTAAACATATTTGAATTGCTTCTACTCTTAATTCAAGTCCTTCAGTACCTGCTTTAGAATCATTGCAAGTCCAAGACATCCATCCTAAATCTTGTGCATGTACTCTATAATAGACATCATAATAATTGCTTATTTCACCAGTGAGTTTGATTTTTATAGCTTCTACCCTTTTGGATTGACCTGATGTTCCACTTATAGAACCATTCTTTCGATAAGATTGCCATCCTATATCTTGAATATGAGTACTATATTCTACACTTCCACTATAAGGTAAATTACATAATGAAACCTTTATTGCTTCTATTCTTTTTGATTGTCCTGACGTTCCACTTGTTTTTCCATCTCCAACATTAGATAACCATCCATAATCTTGTACGTGTGATGAATAATAAATATGTCCAGGATAAACAAATGGATTTTGCGTGTTTTCAGGTATTTGGTCACCTTTTTTTATTAATTTAATTTCTATACCTTCTAATCGTTTACCATAAGTTTCACTACCAGCGCTTGCTCCATTACAAGCCCAATCAAGCCATCCATTATCTTGAATATGTACTCTATAATACACATCATAATAATTTTCTATATCTCCTACTAGCTTAATCTTAATAGCTTCTAATCTTTTTGATTTTCCTTCTGTTCCACTTAATTGATCATCTGATACAAAACTGGTCCATCCAATATCTTGAATATGAGTTGCATATTCAATGGATCCTTCATAACTTCCTAAATCCAACTTCATTTTAATAGCTTCTAGTCTCTTTGATTTACCAACAGTTCCAGAAACACCTTCACTTATATAATTACTCCATCCGTAATCTTGTACATGTGTTTTATACATTATTTTTGGTGTAATTACTTCCTCTGGTGAATTTGTTGTAACTTGATTAGTTATTTCATCGTTCCCTTCAGTAGTATTAATTTCACTGTTTTCATTATCATCTACTATTTCAGTATTCTCATTTTGATCTACATCTTGTAAATCATCTTCATTTATAGAAGAATCATTTGTATTATCTTCTACTACTTCATTAGAAGAATTTTCTATCTGATTTGTTTCAAAAGCTTTTACATTTAAAATAGTACTGAAAATCAATAGCAAAGAAACTATAATGCTTAATGTCTTTTTCACATTCTCACCTCCCTAACTTAAGTTTACAACATTTATTAACATATAAAAAGGTAAATATTTGGTCGTTCAGTATCTAAAACTGTTGTTTAGTACTGTTGCCTATTATTTACCTTTTGGTTATTTATCTTTTATAGAAGCAATTACTTGTACTTCCCGGTGCACTGCCTCCTTTTTTTACAAGTTGGATTTGGATTGCTTCAAGTCTATATGAATATCCTTCCGTTCCTGCACTCTCTCCATTCTTTGCCCAGCCTAGCCAGCCAAATTCTTGTGAATGTACTCTATAGTAGATGTCATATTGTTTTGCCATCTCTCCTGTTAGCTTGATTCTTATCGCTTCTAGTCTTTTACTTTGTCCACTTGTTCCTGCCATTTGTCCATTGGCTTTCCATCCTTGCCATCCAATGTCTTGGACATGTGTTTGATATTCGATTGATCCACTGTATAATGGATTGCTTAAACTGATATTGATGGCTTCTAGTCTTTTACTTTGTCCACTTGTTCCCGCTTCTTCTCCATCATATTTTATTCCTTGCCATCCAATATCTTGAACATGTGTCTGATAGCTTACATATCTTTGTCTGTATGCATCCTGTGTACTTCCTGGTGCTTTTCCACCTTTTTCTACAAGTTTGACTTCTATTGCTTCCAGTCTGTATGAATATCCTGCTGTACCTGCACTCTCTCCATTCTTTGCCCAGCCTAGCCAGCCAAATTCTTGTGCATGCACCCTATAGTAGATATCATAGTTTTCTGCTAATTCATCTGTCAGTTTGATTCTTATTGCTTCTAGTCTTTTACTTTGTCCACTCGTTCCTGAAGTGTCATCCTTCATTTTCCATCCTTGCCATCCAATGTCTTGAATATGTGTCTGATATTGGATTGTTCCATTATAGGATGTATTATTGGAAAGTTTGATTCTTATTGCTTCTAATCTCTTTGACTGTCCTGTCGTTCCTGCAGTACTTCCATCTTTGACATATCCTTGCCATCCAATATCTTGGACATGTGTACTGTAGTTTACACTTGGTGTTTGTCTGACTACTGTCACCTTACATGCTGCACTCTTTCCATTGCTTGTTATTACTGTAATATTTGTAGTTCCTGTTCCTACTCCTGTTACTTTTCCATTTCCATCTACTTTTGCAATGTTTTCATCTTCACTTTTCCATGTTAATGTCTTATCATCTGTTGCATCGCTTGGATTGATCGTCGCTTGTAATGTTTCACTATTTCCTTTTGACAATGACAAACTACTCTTATTTAATGTAACTGATGTAATATGTGAAACATACACTAATTTGATTTGTATATCTTTTATAATTCCAGTATTTTTTGATCCACAATCATTACCTTGTGATATCCATTTTGTCCAATTTCCATCAATATATGCCCTATATTTAAGTTCATAATTGTTACTATTAGATAATGACATGTTAATCATCTTTAATCCTAATGATTGTCCAGTAGAGCCAATAACTGTTGAATTAGTAACATTAGTATATGTATTATTTTTATTTTGTGTATCTAATGTTTTAATTGTTAAATTATAGTTATTTAAATTATCTACTCCTATTTTTAAGGCTTCCAAATTTTCAGATGTATTTCCATAACCATTACCATTTGTTAAATTATCAGTCCATCCTATATTGCTCAAATGTTGACAATAATATATACCTGGTACTCTTGCAAGTGAACTATCTTTAACAATTCTAAAATCTATTGCTTGAATATTTTTTCCACTAACTCCTGCATTATTTCCTTCATCTATCCAAGATTGCCAACCTATATCAGCACTATGAACTCTATATTGTAACTTATATCCCGTTAAACAATTAGCTGAAAAATTTATAACTTGTATTGGTGAAGATTCATCTCCAACAACCGTATCATTATTAATTTTATCATAGGTTTTCCATCCTTTTGAATTATAAATCTTTCCAGACAAATAGGCTGTTGGATTTGCATTTTTTAAATCAAACTTCAATTGATACAAATTTAAAGACCTACCTGTTGTTCCCGTTGTATTTGGTTCATTGACTTGATTTAACCACCCTATGTTTTGACAATTAGATTGGTAATATAGAGTTGGTTCACTATCTGTTTTACCAGTTGGTTGTCCTTCTACATTTGAAGTATTCAATTGAGAAGAAGAATTACTGCCATTACTTACAATCGTTATTGAATTAGTTGGAATATATGCATAATTTGAATCATAGTTATATTCTGATTGAACAACTATTTTAGAGCGTGTTGAATCAATAGAACCATCAGATTGTATCTTATAATCCCCATTTGATTTACCATCTTTTAAAATAAGAAATGCAAAATTTGATGGCGCAAGTGTCTTGTTTGAAATTTTTGAGCTAGTTGGATATGTTGAATACAAAGTAGTCGAATTTGCATTTGACGAATTTTTTATATTTACAACACTATGTAAATTACTTAATGTATCCTTTATACCAATTGTATATTTTTTAGAATCTGTACCACCTAAATAGTTATCTACTTTCCAACAAATACTTGCTGCTTTTTCTCCCCAATATGGATCAGAAGCATATTTTACACCTATTCCACTTGCTTTATCTCCTAAGAAAGCACCATAATAACGATAATCTGTAATAGGATCTAAATATCCTTTGGATAAAAAGATTGCCGAATGATAATGAATGCTATAATCTACTGAAGAATAGCCATTTGCACTTCCATTTGGATCTTTATCATAAGCATGATGACCAAATAAATTGTTCTTATTTTGTGCAATATTACTTGACCCCCACGAACTTTCATTAGCAGCCACACCTATCATCAACATTGCATTTGTTCCATATGTATTTTGGTTTGAAATAAATACATTCCCTTCATTTCTCATTTTACTATTATCTTTAGAAAAATAAGAAATAGCTTGATTCAATTGTGATGCATTATATGTTGTTAAACTTCTATGAGATAAATATTGGTAATAATTATAATACGGATTAGAACTATTCACCGAATGTGTTCTAACATTAGTTTTATAATCTTCTAACATGGTTTTATAACTACTATATGTACTTCCCTCATAAAAATAATGGCCATCATAACTATAATAATCTGTATTATCCTTTAAATAAGATGGCTTAACTCCACAATCTAAATTACTGCTATATGCCGTATTTGACAATTTTGTACTAATTCCATGATAAAGTCTTCCATTTTTTACATAATATTTACTTAATGTTTGAACAGAAGAACTAGTATAATCTAAAACCTCAACCTCATTAAGATTTACCCAACCAATAACACCTGATTGCATAAATTTTACTTTTGTAGGTGACACCTCATTATCATAACCTAAAAAAGCTGCATCTGCTGCATAGTATCCATTAGTATAACCATCACGATTAGTACCATCTTCCTTATACTCTGTATTTTCTTTGCTACTTGATTTTGTCCTAAAGTTAACAACTGAAACACTAGAATTAGATGCTCTTGCTCTAGATTGTTCCTCAGGTTGTACAAATAAATCTTTTTCATCCAAATCATCTGAAGTATCTGGCATATTTTGTTCCACTGTTTCTAAGGAGATTACATTCCCATTTTCATCAACAGTAGTAATTTCATAATCACTTGGTACTTCTTGTTTAGCAACAGTATAATCATCCAAATTATTTCTGTCATCTACTATTGCCGAAACATTATAAAAAGGTACGATACTAAAAATCAATGAAAAAGACATTAAAATCGATGTAATTTTTCTATTCATAAGTTTTTTCACTTCCTTCCCCTAAAACCTATCATTTATTATATCAGTAAAAAAAAAAATTTAAATAACAAAATATATTTTCACACATTATCATTCATTTTTTTAAAGGAACTGTCATGAAAGTTAATAATTAGTTTTATGTAGTCATCTCTTTTATAAAATAAAAAAGGTAAATATTTGGTCGTTCAGTATCTAAAACTGTTGTTTAGTACTGTTGCCTATTATTTACCTTTTGGTTATTTATCTTTTATAGAAGCAATTACTTGTACTTCCCGGTGCACTGCCTCCTTTTTTTACAAGTTGGATTTGGATTGCTTCAAGTCTATATGAATATCCTTCCGTTCCTGCACTCTCTCCATTCTTTGCCCAGCCTAGCCAGCCAAATTCTTGTGAATGTACTCTATAGTAGATGTCATATTGTTTTGCCATCTCTCCTGTTAGCTTGATTCTTATCGCTTCTAGTCTTTTACTTTGTCCACTTGTTCCTGCCATTTGTCCATTGGCTTTCCATCCTTGCCATCCAATGTCTTGGACATGTGTTTGATATTCGATTGATCCACTGTATAATGGATTGCTTAAACTGATATTGATGGCTTCTAGTCTTTTACTTTGTCCACTTGTTCCCGCTTCTTCTCCATCATATTTTATTCCTTGCCATCCAATATCTTGAACATGTGTCTGATAGCTTACATATCTTTGTCTGTATGCATCCTGTGTACTTCCTGGTGCTTTTCCACCTTTTTCTACAAGTTTGACTTCTATTGCTTCCAGTCTGTATGAATATCCTGCTGTACCTGCACTCTCTCCATTCTTTGCCCAGCCTAGCCAGCCAAATTCTTGTGCATGCACCCTATAGTAGATATCATAGTTTTCTGCTAATTCATCTGTCAGTTTGATTCTTATTGCTTCTAGTCTTTTACTTTGTCCACTCGTTCCTGAAGTGTCATCCTTCATTTTCCATCCTTGCCATCCAATGTCTTGAATATGTGTCTGATATTGGATTGTTCCATTATAGGATGTATTATTGGAAAGTTTGATTCTTATTGCTTCTAATCTCTTTGACTGTCCTGTCGTTCCTGCAGTACTTCCATCTTTGACATATCCTTGCCATCCAATATCTTGGACATGTGTACTGTAGTTTACACTTGGTGTTTGTCTGACTACTGTCACCTTACATGCTGCACTCTTTCCATTGCTTGTTATTACTGTAATATTTGTAGTTCCTGTTCCTACTCCTGTTACTTTTCCATTTCCATCTACTTTTGCAATGTTTTCATCTTCACTTTTCCATGTTAATGTCTTATCATCTGTTGCATCGCTTGGATTGATTGTTGCCTTTAAGGTTTCACTTGTCCCTTTTGATAAAGTAATATTTGATTTATTTAATGAAATAGATTCAATTTTACTAGTTACTTTTACTTCACAACTTGCTTCTTTTCCATTTTGTGATTTAACAGTTATTGTTGCTGTTCCTCCACCTACCGCTGTTACTTTACCTGTGTTGTCTACTGTTGCAACATCTGGATTACTGCTTGTCCACTTTAATGTCTTATCATCTGTTGTATCACTTGGATTGATTATTGCTTGTAAGGTTTCACTTGTACCTTTTGTTAGTGTTATATCGGTTTTATTAAGTATTATTGTTTCAATAGGTTTTGGCTCTTCTTTGATAGTAATTCCCTTTATACGAAATGTATTGTCTGATAGTTTTCCCCATGTATTATAACTTTTTATAAAACAATATTCATTAGATGTATCAGCTATAAATTCAATATCTGTACCTTTTAATGTTGCATCCAACATAATAGATGCATTATTTTCATTTGTTCCAAACAAAGTAAAAACAATAGAATAATATGTATTATCTTTAAGAGAAATACCTTTACTTAACTTAATGTAATTAATACCATCATTTTCGATTATTCCATTTTGATTTACTTCACAATTTCCTGATGTTGGATTATTTATATCTGTTAAATTTGTATAAATTTCTAATTTATAAGGAATATTACTTGTTGCAGAACCAACTGATACTGCATTTAATTCTTCATTTGTTCTTTTAACTAAAAATTCATTAGCGTATGTACTAGTATTACTAGATAAAGTATACCTTAATGCATTATTAGTTCCATCATACTGATAAATATTTTCTTCATCTTTATTTTTAAATTCATAGCTATAAACTGAACCTAATGAATACTCATCATATGACATCCAAAAGTATCCTTGATTCCCAAAACCTGTACCCCAGCTGTTCTTTATTAACCAAGCACCATTTCTAGTTGGTTTATTATCAAAATTATTTGCGGCATAACTATCATCCCAACCTACAATACTAATTGCATGGTTAAAACTATTTACTTCATTTGAATTATAATAATTACTATTTTTATATGCAGTAGATGTATCGTAATAACATGCTAAAACACTCCCATTATCTAATATTGCTTGTTTAATTATTGATTCATTTCCTTTTGCTTGTTGACAAAGAAGATTACTGTTAGTCATAACATATTGTGTATTATTTTGATCTTCTTTTGACCCTTGCATTGTTGTTATTTTAGAAATTGGATAAATTGTTTCACTTGCAAGTCCAAAATTACTCATTGCTAATTGCAACATTCTTGGATCTGCACCCACATCAGTAAATGAATATTTTCCTATTACGTTGGTTTGATCATTATCTGTATTTTCATATTTATCGCCTTTATTATGATACATATAATAATTTAAATGTGCTTCAGATAAATCAATATCACTACTTGCCATTCCCTTTTTTATTAAATATGATTCTGCTACGCTACATGCAGCATATGCCCAACAGTTTCCATAAGGATTTTGATTTTTTATACTTGTTACAAAACCTTCATCTACTGAATTATATGTTGACGGTATTTGACTTGATCTTACTAATGAATTACTTTGATTCACATTAAAATTATCATCAAATTTGTCATAATCTCTTGCCGGCATGACATTTCTTTCATAATTTTCCTCATATGCCTTTACATTTGCTATTGGCATTGTCATTGAAATTGTCAATAGCATAACTATTAATGTTTTTATAGTTCTTTTAAACACAATATCCCTCCTCGTACTTAATTTATTTATATAAATATTGTACTAAAAGTTATAATTATCGTCCATTATTTTTTCATACAATAAAAATGATCTACTTGCTTTTTATAGAATATAGCAGATATTCATAAATTAAAATTCTATAAATAACATACAATATAAAAACATGAGGTTTTTACCACAGAACAACCTCATGTTATTTAATTAGTTCTATATCACAAAATTATTTTTTATAACGTTTAGAGTATAAAAAATAAAACAATGATCATCACAACCATTAACCCAATAAAAATCTTTAAAATATTTTTATCTTCCCTATTTCTTAAAAAAACCATTATTAAACCAATAAATAATGCAATAATAGTTCCAAGAGACAAATTCATCTTTAGAATAAAATCAGCAGTTAAATTTTTAGAATTCAATTGATTAAAATTAATACTAACCAAAGAAAATATAGAGACAAAAATTCCCATCATTGTAAGAATATTTGTATATATTGAAGATTCTTTATCGTCCAACTCTTTTTTTGCTTTTTCAACTTTGCGTGTTCTTTCTTCATAGTAGTCTTTATACTTAGATAATCCCTTATACTTCCATTCTTCATTAAACGATGCATTACCTTGTTGATCATAGGTAATGTCTGGTTTTGAAGATAATTTTATAAAAATTAGTTGAGCAATAGGCATATCTTTTGTAATTTTAAAAATATTTGATGAAATATTTTCTACTCTTATATAAATCGGTGTTCTATGCCCTGGATTATAAACCGGTGCAACAATTGAAATACCATTTCTAATTAATGAATTCTTATTTTCAATCTTAATCATTAAGATTGAAAAAGATCG
>OHAH01000404.1_pt1 | contig 35171 bp, 44 predicted proteins | sample 1577071 | NCBI WGS metagenome assembly OHAH01 (sample SAMEA3541520, study PRJEB24748) | human gut metagenome | biome: human gut; feature: human-associated habitat; material: faeces | place: China | collected 2012 | reverse complement strand
TAGAGCAACTGACTCTTAATCAGTGGGTCCAGGGTTCGAATCCCTGAGGGTGTACCAGGCCGTGAGGCAAAACATTGAGAAGTCCTGAAAACTTGACCGGTTTTCAGGACTTTTTTTATTTACTACAAGTACTACAAGCCTCAAAACGAAATGTGATTATTTCCCAAAACGAAATGTGATATTTTCACGCTTATTAACTCAAAACGAAATGTGATTTTTATTGTTAAAAACATATTCTTAATCTTTATCTCATCCTTTTAAATAGCATTTGTCTTGATTGATTTGAAGTGAAGCCATTTCTTTCCGTTTACTCGAATGAAGTTCGCGGGGATAAGTTGGCAGAAGTCAGAGAAACGCAAACCGACATAGCAACAGAATAGGAACGCATCCAGCACATGACGCAACTTCCTATTGTTTATTTCCAGATAATGTGTATATCTTTACCTATTCTTATCTTTTTCATAATTACATTATAACATTTCTTCAAAGGCTTTCTTTACAAATGCCTTATATCCGCCGTTGATGTACTTTCGGATGATTTCTATTTCACTCTCATTTGCTTCTACTTCTCCGTCCTTGTAGATTCTTTGGGCAAGGTCTAATTCTCCCAAGTCAGAAGTTTCACGATAGATGTAATTCCCCAGTTCTTTCGAAATGTCACGAGGTTCCAAGTTACCTTCAATGTCCCTTGTCGGGACAGCTTTAAAATTAAGTTTTTTCATAATTAAACAGTTTTTATAGAAAGTTTTATTTAAAATGTTCCAAGTTTGGGTGATTCGTAATAAACAGCTATAAATACTTTAGCATCCATAAGAGGCCAGCCGTTATAGTAACTTGTCGTACTATATTCAAAGTATGTACTATAAATGTTTTCAATTAATGCAACAGTTAAATTTCCATTAGATAAAGCTGTTATCTGAACATGATAAGATGTATTCCCTATATTATGTGTAACCCTATAGCGTCCTGTTGCATATTTTGATACAGAAAATGTAATAGGATTTCCTGAGCTGTTTGGAATATTAGTTCCTATTTTATTAATGACACTTCCGGAATTTGATATATAAGCAGAATATATACATTTAGCATAATGAACTATATATCTTGAAGCTCCTCCATTTGTACTGTATTTTAGAATAATGCCAGTTTTATTGATGAAAATACCTGAGTCAGTTTCATCCAATAGTTTAAGTTCTCCAAATGAAAGTCTTGTTTCACCTTTAAATATTTCTGCATCAGAACCATCATAGGTACGCATTTCTATTCCTGACGGAGTTATTGCCATTGCTTCACTTTTTCTATTATTCCTTTTATTATAACTAAACATATTAATAACTCCATAGTTAACAGCACCTAAGTTACTAAAGGATATATTTAAAAGTAAATTATTGCTTTTGGATATATTCATACCTTCTTTATCTACTAAAGTACTTATACCATCGGTATTTGTCGCATTAAGTGTTTTTACTACAAGAGCATCTGTTTCGATAAGACTTGTACGAATATGTCCTCCCTCAATTATTGTATTTCCGGCTGTTGCTGCGGAAACCATATCAGCATAGCTGGCATATCCTAACTTTTTAGCCATATCCTCTTTAGAGGAGTTTATATCAGAAGTGACATCGCCTGAGTCAGCTTTATTATTGATTGTGCTCTGCAAACTACTATTAAGAGAACTGAATGTAATCTTTCCTTGTAAAGATACATCTTTTCCGAAAATACTTATGGCGTTCTCTTTAACTGTTATACCAGTTTTAATTTCTTCTGTTGTGGAATAATCGCCAGGTGCAGCACTCCACGGTGTTGCTCTTTCTCCCTTTTCTACTTTCAAATTCCAAACACGGAAGTAACCTATCGGGCTGCCGTTTTGTAGTACAGAAGAAATGTAATCTAATCTAAAGAAGATATTAGTTTTATTTGTTTCGGTTGCTGTGCCACCAATAGTTATAGGTTTTGATATGTATTTACCTGAACCATTAGATCTTAAATCAAAAGTAGTACCAGCCCATCCGTACAAAGAACCAAATTGGCAATTTATTTTTGCTGTATGTTCTGTTGTGGTGTTAAAATTGAGATTGCTTGCCTCATACTCAAAAGAAACTGTAACTATATCTCTTTTTTTAAGTCCTGTTATATTATAAACGCCCCATGTTTGATTGCTTATATTGCTAAATGTAGTCAGCTTCTTTTCTGTACTAGTCAATAAAGCATAGTTTTGATTAATAGATTCATCTACTTTATAGCAATATAATTTTGTAACATAAGCTGCACCAAAATTAGAAGTAGATTCAATATGACATGCGTAAATTTTCGCCCTTGAATAGCCTGAAGGAATTGTGATATAACCTTCAACTTTTTGCCATCCAGCAGTCTTTGCTGCAACACTTTTAGACCATAGACAAGAAGATGTTGCGCTATCATTAGATTTTATCAAGCCTAATCCTACACTAACAGGATAATTACATTGAGAAGCATTTATATAGGCTGATATATAATACTTTTCACCCTCTGATACATTAAAATGTCCGCATCCTAGTACATCTCGTTGACTAGACTTCATACAATAACTTGTAGGACAACTATTGTTGGCAGTTGCCGCACTAACTCGTGAACCGCTACTGTATAACATGCTATAATTAGCATCATCGAAACAACTATCAGGAACAATGTTGGTTATCTTGCTCACACTTGTAACCTTAGAAGAAATACCAATCCAAATGTTATCCGGTCGTAACGCAACTTCAGCTTTACTTACACGTGTAGTCAGCGCTGACAGATTGTTATTAGTCTGATTAAGGTTGTTCTGAACGGCAGTTACTTCTGACTTTTCGGCTTTTAGCAATAATTTTTCTGAGTGCTGTTCTATGACTGTTTGCATAGATTTTACAGTCGTAATCGTTGCGTACTTCTTGTCTGCATTTTGTCCGGCTGTTGTTATAGCATCATTCTTAGCCTTATTTGCCTTGTTGGTAGCATCTGTAGCAGCAGTAGATATAGCATCCTGCTTTGCCTTATTTGCCTTGGAAGTTGCGTCAGCAGAGGCAGTACTTATTGCTGAAGTCTTTGCATCATTCGCCTTTTTGGTTGCATCGCTCGCTGCAGTATTAATTATTTCCTGCTTAATAGTAGTAATTTCAGTAGAAGAAACCTTGCTGCTAATTTCGCCTTCTAGTACACTGAATTGTGCCGTAACTTCTTTTTTATATTCAGTCAAAGCGTTTTCTGCATCTTCAGGAGCAGGTGACCAATCAGTTGCTTTATTTCCTATTTCTCCCTTTAAAAGACAGAAATATATCTTTTTGTTTAAAAAACTATCTGATAAGGTAAAAAAGACTACTATCCCTTCTTTATTTGTTGTTTTATCAATAGGAAATGTATATTGATACTTTACCCAATTATCTGATAACTCACTTATCCGCCAAGTCTTTGATGATATAATTCTATTATATTTATTTTGAATTAGTATTGACACTGAGGTTTTTATATTCTCTTGGCATTTAGCATAAAATGAAATTGTGACATTTTTGTTTTCTAACTCCGCATAAGGTATATTAGAGTAAGAAGTTGATGCCATTTTTATATCTCCAGTTCCTGCCTGAGTTTTCAAGAAAACAGTAACTTCATCTAATGGTATTCCTCCTACATTTTCAGATACTTGTTCTTTTGAAACAGAATATTTTCCTGTACCCCAATTATTACCATACCAGTCACCACCATATTTAGTATTTCTAAATAAATTTCTTCCTCCAATCTGAATACCACTAACAGCACTATCAGTATATTCTTTTGAAGAAGTTACAGCAGCAGTAATACTGTTGTTGGTCTGCTCAAACTGTGAACTTACCGTTTTCTTATAAGAACTTAAATCGTTGGCTATACCTTGCGCATAATCTCGTGCAGCATTTGAGATAGCAGTTAAAGCGTTTGTTCTCTGTGTATAATATGCAGTTTGCTTAGTCGAAAAGTCGGACGGAATAGTGATAGTTTCCGGGGTTGATGCAGTAAGAGTTACCAGCACAGCACGGTAAACTGTATGAGCGTTGTTATAGGCAGTAGGAGTACCTAGATTGTACTTACTATATCCGTTTACAATCTGTGTCTTGTCTGCATTAATACGTGCAATTTCCTCTTTCAATGACTGCTTTTCTGTTGGAGAAATAGAACCGTCAGAAGCCCAACTATCTAATCGGCTCTTAGCTTCATCAGCATCACTTTGTGCATTGTCTGCTGCTGCCTTTGCGTTGGCTGCATCCTTTATTGCCTGATTAGCCTTTTCTTGTGCAGCATCTGCAGTTTGTTGTGCCGCATCTGCAAGGGATTTAGCCTTTGCTGATATAGCATTCAATAAATCGGTGCGAGCATCGTAGTAATCCTTAAACTTGCTTCTGAATGTAGCTCCTGATATATTACTTGTTGTTGAAAGACTTGAAAGCAACGGTGTTATATAAGCACTTAGCGTATTATAAGCCGTATCGTAAGCAGTCCTGCTTACTCCGTACTTGTCAGCACTTGCATTGTTTTTAGGCTTTTCAGAAACAATAATATCCCATTCTTTTTTTGTTTCCTGCTTTTCCTGAGCAGTCAGCTTGTTGTCATTTGCTATATCAGACAATAAGGCGTTAGCAGCAGATGCACTTTGAACCGCATTGTTGGCTGTCTGTTTTGCACTGTCAGCTGCTTGTTTAGCTGCATCTGCCGCAGCCTGAGCCTGATTAGCCTTAGTATCGTCTGTATATTTTGATGCAAGTTCCCAATGACCTATTGAAAACTGAGCATTTGCTTGTTTGGCAGTTTTGCATCGTAACAAATCATTCTTGTAGCTTCCGTATGTGGCATTTACCCATAAGTCTCCAACATCGTATGCAGAAGAATTTGTCGGAGTACTAACAAACACTCTTCTTTTACCGTCTGCCGTATCTTGTGCCGACTTAGCGTTTGCCAAAGCCTTTGTGATATCAGAATCGGTTATTACCTGCCATACATAAGAAGTACCTGACATCTGGAAACGGTACGCCTTGCCGTTTCCGTCATAATACAAGTCACCTAAGTGTCTGTCCTTGGCTTCATTTGTAGTCCAATTAACGGCAGGTTCGTTACTTAATGTAGGAACTGGTTTATAAAACCATGTTTCAATAGCACCGTCTATTTGGTTTTTAACAGCCTCTAAATCCTTAGATAACTGATTGACAAATGAAATGTTTTCAGATAAATCAGATATAGCATCGTCTACTTTTGTATTGACTTCCCCTACTGCGTTGTCGATATAGTCCTTTACGCTTTCTCCCGAACTGAATCTTATTGCATCGGCAATAATCATTACTTCCGAACGAGAAAATGAAACAAATTCTTTTCCGTCCAAAGAATAGGAATTGATACCACGATACAATTTAAAATACGGTGCATCATTGCCGTATGCAGACAAGATTATAGCTGCCTGACGTGTAGCATCTGTTTTGTTTCCTAGCTGTACAATATCATCGCCTGCTTTTGGTTCTGTAGAGCCTGCATCGCAGTCTGTTTTGGATAAATCTATATAGTTATCTCCTGTTCCTACAACAGCACGCCAATAGTAGGTATTAGTGACGTTCTCATTAACACCTTCCTTAACGTTAAAAGTCTGTGCCCTTGCCAAGTCACCGACAACAAATTCCTGCTCTATTGTTCTTTCTCCGTCCGTGTTCTCAAAGTAGCAACGGTAGAAATCTCCTTTATCCTCTACTTTTGCACAAGACATCGAAGCAGGAGTCAGAATAATCTGACCGCCAACATGCTTTATCTGTTGTATAAGCAACCGAATAAATGTGGCTACCTTTCTGACAAGCATACGGTCTACCTCCAGATAACTGTCACCGTTTTCGTCTTTCTTCAGACAGAATCCAGCACCCAAAGCACCAGTAGAGAAATTAGCTGATTCTATTCCGCTTCGTACAAGTATAGAAAGTAAATCTGCAACACCTTGTTTGTCAATATTGGCTCCTTTCAAGCCTTTTTTATATTCTCCTATCGTCAACGCACCACGCAATACCAGTGAGAGTAATTCTGCTGCGCCTTGCGCATCGATATTTGCTCCGGAAATTCCAGAAGCAAACACTCCAAACTCTGCTCCTCCCAGTAACTTTAGCAGAAAGCTGGTTCCGTCTGACTGGTCCTTACGAAGAAGTGTTTTCAATGACTTTAATGCAGAAAAGACATTATTGTCACTAGGAGTTTTTGTCTCAAAAGATTTGATTATATCATACACATATTGTTCTGCCTGTTTGGCCACCTCATACCTTAATGAATCCAAAGAGTTATCTACAGAAGACTTCCATCCTGTACCGACTTCATCCGAACAGGTAATCGTAGCCTGGCACAAGTCATTCAGTTTGCGCTGCACTTTCGTAATACGGGTGTCCTTGTATCCGCCGATGGCTCCGAAATACTGGTCCGATAGTAGGCGCACATTCCATCCGATGTGGAGTGGGGTATGGTTCTTCTCGATGTAGTTTCGATCAGTGGTGCCTGTGTACTTGTTCGGATCGAAACTATAAGTATTAAGATAATCATCTACAGCCTGCTTGTATTCCTGTTCTGCCTCGGTGATGTATTCCTGCGGCATGGCAAAGTTCCAGGGAATATACTGGTCGCCCGGCTGGGGGATAATTGCACCGCCCGGAATCTGAGTCGTATCATCCGGATACACGTTGATGATTTCCCACTCCCTTGTGTCTTCGTGCCACGCAGCCTGGAAAGAGCCGTCAGTTCCACGCCCTGCCAGCTCGCCTGTCTGAAATTTCAACATGTAGTCCAGATCCGGAATCTCGTAGTCTTTCGGATTCCAGTTCATACCGTTGTCCTTGAAGTAATATACGGTGTACTTCCGTCCCTCCTCGCTGGTTTTCTCTTCCGTACGTACAGAGGAAACAGTACCGATGTATTTGGGGTATATCTCCGAGAAGGCTGTTTCTTCCGTTTCTTCCTTCACACCATACAGGTCCACGTTCTTATCTACATATAGAGAGCGGTCAGGAAGTTGCAGACGGGAATATCCGTACTTGGTTGCATTTATGTTTCTCGTAGAACCAAGAGGGAACAGACGGGTAAAGAACTTCACTTCCCCGTTATCTTCCTGTGCCAGATTGGTAAGCCCCTGAAGGTAGCCAAGCTCTACCATTTCGCCGCGTTCTGCCTTGCAGAGATTTATCGCATAACCGTCCGCCCACATTTCAGTGCCGAATGTGGCGGCGATGCCGTTGCTGCCGAAAGCCGCGTCCCAGCACTTCACATTCCGATAATCAATAGTCTTGTTATCTGCGGTAATCACTGTTCCGATGCTCCACAGATTTCCACCGGCACGGCGGTTCATGTTGTCAATCCACAATTGCAGGTGTTCGCGCGGACCACCGTCGTAACTGAATTCAGAAGTAGTTCCTCCTTCCTGGAACAGCATCAGCGTGTCTTCAGCATCGTGTATCGGAGCATAGAATTTCACGCTGTATTCGTAAGTCTGTGTGTTCTTTTGTTTCGGACGATAACGGGATTTTACTTTATAACGCACGCTTTCCAGTTCGATGTAGTCATCCACATCCAGCGGCACGTATTCGGTATGAGTGAACGACGCAGATACGCTGCATTCTCCACCTATTTCTTCCGTGACAGAAGAAGAAGTGTTCGGGCTGGCTGTCAGTCGAAGGTTATTTGCTTTATCGTATATTTTCAGTTCCATTTTATCGTCATTTAATCTGTGTTTAATCGATTCCTAAACGGATGGCTGCGGCTCCAGAAACTTTACGGAGAACAGCACATAGAAACGGTCGCCTTCGTAGCTTTCGTACCAGTCCGGTTCTGCCGGCATATCCTGATATACCATATTGTAAGTCCTGTAATTCTTTACGGCAATAGCAAGCATTCCGGACGTGATCAGCGTCATCATACGCTGGTATTTATCCAGTCGGTCGTCTGCGGAGCTTCCACGAAGCCAGAACTGCAAGGTACGTTCGATGCTGTTCAGCTTCACGTTCGGGTTCTGAGGAAGCTCCACTCCGTTCCGTTCCCGGAAATCGACGGTGGTAATGTCCTTCGCCTTGGGCATACGTAGCAAAGAGTCCATATTCACGTGACCTCCCGCTTCCGTTTCGCCAAGGAACGCACCGTATTCCGTCCATACGTCTGTTTCGTTGATTGTAAGGTATCCTGTCAAGTCCATATTATTTCAACTGTATTCCGTTCAACTTCAAGTCTTCCATCAAGTCGTATATCAGCACAATGTATGCCGTATGCGATGCTATGGTTGCGAGCGTCTGGCTATCCTGCTTCTGCGTGTTTCGAATTTCCTGCACAAACTTGTCTGTATTGGCCAGATGCGTCTGCATGTTTCTTCCTATTGCCTCAAAGGTAGATATGCTGTCCTGGCTCATTGTAGTCAGCGCACCGCTTCCGGGCGACTGGCTACTACCGGAGGATGAGCTTTCCCAGCCGAAACTGTTCATAATCTGCTCCCGTTCTGCCAACATATCGTTTATTATATTCTGATAATCTTGTCTGAGCTTATTTACTTCATCAGTAGTTAAACCGCCATCCGCTTTCTCGGTCCAATCTTTGTATAAAGCCTCAATCCTTGACTTGTATTTGTTTGCAATAAGTGATGAGAATACTGCATTCTGCAAATACTTTTCAAAGTTGTCAGCAAAATCCTGGCTGGTAGAATCCAGATCATTCAGCATATCTACAAAGCTGTTTTGGAAGCTGCTGAAATCAACACCTGTCATCACTTCATTCATTTTTTCACCCAAATCATCAATCTGGTCATCACAGGCGATAATCTGTTCCAAGGCATTACGGAATTCAGCGTCCAGTCCAGCCCAAAATGCCCACATGTTATCACGGACATTACGTAACTGATCGGCTGACGCCCCCAACAAAGCGTTAGTTATATCATTATAGTTACCATTCTGATTTACATACTTATATAATTCTGAGGCATATCCACCCAAATCTCGGTTTTGCCGATATGCGATGCTATGAGAGCCCATACTGCTGCCGGCAGATTTACGTGCTTCAGCAAGAGCATATGCCTGCTGCATTTTCTGATTCAGCAGGTTAACTGATTCCTGATAAGCTTTTTCCGCTTCTTCTCCATAACTGATATCGATATATTGTTGTTTCTTGTCTATCAGCTCATCCCAAATGTCCGACAAGGTTTCATATTGAGATTTCATATTTTCATATTCAGAATAATCCGCGCCGTAAAAAATACCTCCAAGCCCTTTTACTCCAAAAAAGCTTCCAATTGTATCCCACATATGTCCGGCCAAATTACTGACATTCTCCAATATGCCTCCGACAAAGCCGGATATTCCCTGATCTCCCAACTGCTCCAAAACTCCGATAATAGAACCTACTATACCGCCTATTTTCGAGTCTGCGTCAGAAAACGCGTCTATCAGTGTCCCGATAGAATTTCCTAGTTGGGAGAGGTCACTTCTTGCTTCGCTAAGTCGAATCATACTGTCTGTAACTTTAGAGAATCTTTGTCCGGTCAGATCAGCGGCCGCGTTAACATTAGCCTGAGCGTTGACGACATTAGCCTGAGCCTGATTTCTTTTCTTCAAAGCCGCTTCTTTCTCTGCTTCTGTCCCCAAAATAAGGGATTTATTGTATTCCGACTGTGCCTTTTCCAACTCATTCTGTGCCTCTGCCAATACCTGTAACTGCTCCGGCAAATTTCCAAGCAATCCGCCTTTCTCAATTATATTCTGCTGGATTTCATTTAAGGCTTCATCCAAGACCTTACGCTCATCAATCGCCATGTTTTTATATTCCGGCGACTGGCGGAATTGTTCCAGTTGTGCGCGTAATTTCTGCAACTCTTGTTTCGCTACCTTGTCAAGATTTCCAAAAATCAATTCCCAATTGATACTTTCCTTAAACTCCTCAAAATCTACAGCGGCAACAGCTTCTTTCCCTTTTTCTTTTAAAAGCTTCTTTTCGGCTTCAGTTTGTGCCAAGGCAATTTTTTTAGTATACTCCAAAGCTACAGCCTCTCTTTTTTCCTGCCAGGTCCCATATTGTTTGTTATATTCTATTTCAGCGTCCAGTGTCTTATCCAGATATTCTTTATTGATCTGGTATATCTTTTCCGCTAATATTTTTTCCGCTAAAAGCCTTTGTTCATCCGCTTCCGTTTTCACTTCATCATATTGACTCTGTGGGATGTTGTCACCTTGCTTTCGTGCCTTATCCATTTTGGCAATCGTGTCCCGTTCCTGCTTGTCGATATCAGCTAGCTGTTCATCATACTCCTGTTTTGCCAAAGCCTTTCGTTTGGCGATACCTTCCTGCATGATCTGAATACGGAGTTTCTCTGTGGTTTGTTGTGCTTTTACGCGTGCATCCGCCAGCTGGGAAGCGTAGTCGGTCTTTCCGGAACCTGTACCGGTTTCGCCACCTCCTCCGTTTGATTCAAAAAGAAGGTCTTCTATGTTTACCTGATCTTCCAAGCTTTTATTAAACTTGGTCAAATCATATATTTTCTTTCTCCATTCAGTAATCTTTTCTTCGCTCTGATTGAAGAATCTGTCATAATCTCGGTTTACAGCATCAATTACATCATTGCTTACAGGAAGGAATGTTCTATTTTGTCCTTCCTTCAACTTGCCTACAGCCTCCGTCCTTTTAACCTCGTTAAGTTCTTGTTTTTTGTATTCTTCCGTTATTTTTGATTCAAGATCCAGTATTTCCTTACTGTTCTTAATCAGTGTCTCTTTTGCAGCTTGCGCTTTTGCTGATGCCATAATAGCTGTGGCAAGTTCATTGTATTTGTCAGCAGCTTTTCCCACTAACACCTCTTCATCACTAAGATTCTTGAAGTATTGAGGAAATTCTTTTTTCAGCTCCTTTACTGCTGATATGCGTTCATTCATACCTTTGGAACTGTCTACAGCAGCCTGATATAGTAAGTTCAGTTGCACAATCTCTTCCTGTGCTGCCTGCTGAGAATCAAGCATGGCCTTTTTATAATTTTCCAAAGCCTCTTTATTGTTGTCAATAGCTTTTTTCCCGTTGATAAGCTCTTTTACCCAGTTCGCAATATCCTTTCCAAACACAATACCCAGCGATATAGCGGCTACCAGCGCCGTCTGCCATGAGAATACTGCACCAGCCAGCTGTTTCCATACAGGCACACCCTTTTGTCCGGATGCGGCCAGAAGTTCGTTCTGCTTGCGCACATCGGCAATGGCATCTGCCAGCATAGGAAGGTTGTTGGAAATAGCGAGGATAAACATCTGCGGTCCCATGGCAAGTGAAGGCAGCTCTCTTGCTACCTGGCTGAACTGCATCTTCAGGTTGTTTGCCTTGCGGGTAACGGCTTCGGTGTCGATGTCAATGGTCTGCGTTTTTGCGGTTTCTTCCTTCGTCTTTTTCAGGCTGTTCAGTCCAGTTTCTAGTCTGCGTACCTGTCCTGTCAGTGCCTGTATGTTGGCGGCCTCCTGAGTATAGCTAAGACCCGCAGCCTTGTTGACCTCCAACTGGTGTTTCTGTTCGGCAATTACCTGTTTCAATGCAGATATCAGTTGCAGAGTCTGATTTTCCACATCATCCACATTCTTACCCACGCTCTGTAGTCCGGCTTTGGTAAGGTCTTTCATGAATATTTCGAGCTGTACAGGTACTGCCATATCCTTAATCTTTTACTGCGTATTTTGTAAAGAACTCCATCGGGTTCATTCCCTTTGTCGTGTTCGTGTTATCTGTTTGTCTGTGACTGTTCCTTTGTTTCTCCCGTTCCTCCATTTCCCTGATCTGCTGCATCATGTCCGGCTTCTGCGGAGGAACCCAGTGCGGCATGTCTGCCATCATCATTTGCAGGGTTACAACGTTTACTTTGTCCAAAATGTAGTCAATGCTCCAACCTGTTTCTGTGGCCAGCTGACCTATCACGCCGAAAAGGCTATGCGAAGGTTCCGTATGTCCCTTCTTTAACTCCTCGTTTCGTTTGCGCTCTCGTTCCGGCTCGCTAAGGGCTGCATCTTGTTCAGTGCTGCTGCCGATGCGATAATAATCCCGAAAGACGTGGTAGATGTACTGTTCAGTATCTGTCGCCAGGCGGAGGAAAGTTCATCGGGTGTCATCAGTTCCCGAAGCATCCATGCCACTGGGCGGTTAAGTAACCTTCCCAGTATCGGTCCTCGAACAATCCCGTATGCCACTATCCGGCTGATATCCTTCCCATGCAGGTAGACAAACCGGATTCGCTGGTCCAGATTATATGCATCATATTCTTCCGGAGTAACGCCGATGCGCAGGTAACGTTTGCTGACACGTAGCAGACTGCGTGTGGTAGGTATCTTCATCGTGATGCGGAACGGATGTTTCCGCAGTACCGTATGAAGCGGCAGGCTGATTCCCCCGTCACTGAGGGAGATGCCTGCCAGCAGTTCTATATCCTGTGTCTTCATCATCCTGCTGCATCTGCGGTTGCATCACTTTCATCCGGGGTTACACCGGGAGGATAAGTACGGTAGCGTCTGTCTTTTCCGTCCGTAGGTTTCAACATATCTACGCGGATACCCATTGCCAGCACATTCTGCATATTGATTCCGTTCTGGAAGCCGTTACGGCTCAGACGGGCGTTGAATATGCGGAAGCTGTGTCCGGAATGCATGGATATCGTCAGCACACCGTTTGCTACAAATTTGACCGGAGGAGTATAAGAATCATCCTTTTCTTTCTTTCCACCGAATACATCGACCATGCTTTGTGCATCCAGCTTGATGAGGTTCATAGTGAACGCATCGCTTCCCGGATTGGTCATGATGCTGTCTACCGGTCCGTCTGTTACCTGTGCAGCCATCACATCCATAAAGGTAGGAGCATTTCCTGCCGGCTGCATTCCGTTCTCATCCAACCAGCCCAACGTCTTTTCTTCGCCTTCCGATGTCTTAAACTTTACGGCTGCCACACCATACATCAGTCCGTTGCTTTTATCTGCCATAATTTTGTCGTTTTTAATGTTTGCTTAAATGATATTTAATCAGTTGCCAGATAAGGAAAATCCCCAGCAGAATCAGGGCTGTTCCTGTCAGCCATCCCTGCACTCCGGGGCGTGTTTCCTTCACTTCATTAGTTTCATCGCGTATGCGGTGATCGGTTTCCGTACGTGTTACGGTTACCTGTCTTCCTGTACTGTCGGCTGTAGCTGTGACGTTCACGCCACCTTCTCCGTCCGATTGTATGTCAATACTCAGACCGTCGTTCCGATAGCTCAGCCCGAATCCGGCAGGAAGCTTACTCAGGTTCAACCACTGCTCCGCACTCACCGAGCAGGTCGCCGTCCTCTTCGGGACCGGCTCGTAAGTTGTTTGCTCGGTTACGCTCGTTCGGAGGCTGTCCGAGCGGACGGTTCCCGAGCTGGCCTTTCTGCTGCTGGCGCAAGAAGATAATGACAGGACAGCGGTCAGCATACTTGCAAGTATGCAGTTTTCGTAAAGCCGTTTCATGATTAATATTGCGTTCGTTTTGTTTTCGTAATTGTTTGCTTAATTCCAATACCGTGGCACTGAGGTCATCATACAGAGCCTTGTAAGTGCTTTCGGTTTCTTTTACTGCACGGACCTGGTATACTTTCCTGTCACGCCACCAGGCAATGACCGTAGCCAGCCATCCAGCAGGAAGAAGCCAGTCCCATAGTGACTGTAGCAGGGTCCAATCCATAACTCTAGCTTATAACAATTCCCATCCGGCCCGGATGTCGGCCATCTGTGCCGGTACTCCGTTTTCTACTTCACTGATTGCGGCTGCAAAGAGACACATCGTTTCCTTATCACTCACATTGGGTTGATAGGTTGTCGGTACCTGCATCTTGCGGCATACTGTAGTAATGTAGGCTGATGTGTTGTTCTCGTGCTTGGGTGCCCATCGGTTGATGTAATCTGTAATTGTCTTACATCCGTGCTTTTTATGATAGTTCTGCAACAGTTTAATCAGTGCACGATACCCGTGTGGCATATCTTCGAACTCTTCGAATGCATTGTCTTTCTTTGCGGAGGAAGGGACTTCTCCCTTCCAGTCTGTTGCGTCAGAGTTTCGGATATTACCGGGGTTGCAGTTTCTTATTCCGCGTGGTTGATTCTTCATAATTCAGTCCTCCTTATGCTCCTGCATTAGATATTTGTACATACTTCTTTCCGGTCCACATCAGTACAGTACTGTCGTTTGCGGCGCATTCTACGCCACCTATCGTTTGTTTGTTTGAAGCATGCTCGTTGTTTACAATCAACAAAGAGCCAGGCTGTACCAGTGTGTTTACAGTATAAGAACCTGCTGAAGCAGCACTGTCGAACGTCATTACCTGCGGATTTGTGTCATGCGTAATGTGTGAACTGTCGGTTGGCTTACGGTTTACTGCAATCGGAAAAGGAATACGCTGGCAGCGTTCTCCTTCTTCCGTGTAAGGGGCGGTAAAATCAAATGTACGTCCTGATTTACTATTCAGATAACTCATAGTTCTATCTTTTTAAAGGTTTGTTACTCATGCTTTTTAGTTACAATAGCTCCCAGGTATTTTCCGGTAGTAGGCAGTGCCAGTCCGCGCATGTTAAAGCCGATAACGTCACCACGGTATTCCGGATCATTAAGACGGTAGTACATGTCGAAATTGCTTTTTGCTGCTCCTACCGCTTCCTTATAGAAGAAGGTTGAGGCAATAGCGTCTGTACTGTTTACAGGAGCTCCATATGCTACACGTTGTCCGTTTTCCCCATTGTAGCGTGGAGTCATTGCGGTGATATATACCTTGAAATTAAACATTGAGCTGCCGTTGAAGAAGCTTTTGTACATTTCCAGATCCTGCTTGCGAAGGTCGGCTGCGTGCCACGGATGAAGCAGGAGGATTCGGCCTTCTGTTGGCATATCCATCAGGTTGCATTGGGTATCCAGTTTCAGCAGTTCTTCATAAGTAAAGGCATAGTACGTGTTATTGATGCTGCTCTTGTTTCCTGTGCTGACCACATTTACCGGAGTGTTTTCCGTATTTTTTGCCGGTGACCAGTTATATCCTGCCATCTTCGCAAACTTAGTCTGCAAAGACACACGGTGTCCGCGGATGACGCTTTCGCGCTTACCAGCCGCTTCCTCCACTTCGATAGCGTTGATGTGTACGGTATTTTCCGTATCAAAGCGTTTCATCTCCAGTTTGTGTGGAATATCTTCACGTCTTACAATAGGAATAGGCCATACTTCATTGTTCTCAATTACTTCCGGATTTACACCCGCTTCCTGAAGGTTCAGGAAACCGTTATCTGTCCATGCATCGAGATTTCTACCTTCTGCAACGAATGAGGTGTCCGGAATAAACTGCTCCTCGATTCCGGGGAGCCAGATTTCTTTGTTCAGTCCTGCCATGTTTTGTCTGTTTTAAATAGTTTGTAAAAACGGTTTAAGCCGGTTCATGTCCGTAGGCTTCACGGAACTTCTGACGGTAAAGCTCCTTGTCCTGCTTCAGTTCTTTCAGTCGGTCGGCTTTCAGAATATCCTGGAAAGTCATGTCACGCAGGGTTATTGCTCCTGACTTTCCTTCGGGAATAACCTGTGTGGCTACTGTCTGCCGTCTGGTAATGGAAGACAGACGTACGGAAGCATTTTCAAAATCATTCTCCAGATCTTTCAGCCATGCATCACGTCCGGAAGCATCAATACGTCCGTCTTTTACGGCTGCATCCACCAGAGAGACAGCCTGTGCCTTTCTGGTTTCATGTTCCTTTTGTTCGTAGGTGTCCAGTTTTAGCTGTAAATTCTTTTTTTCTGTTTTCAATCCGGCTATTTCCGACTGATACTGATCACGCAACGCGATGAGCTTGCGCACTTCTTCGGCAATTGCCTGTTCGCTAGCTGAGTCGGACAGGCGCAGCATTTGTGTAATCACACTCATATTGTTTTCTTTTTTAGGGTTGAGATTCATATTTTTAATATTGTCAGCCAGACGTATGACCGTACTCCGGTCTGACAGGTCAATCCGTTTGCCTGTTGTACGGTCGTACATGGCCAGAGCATTGTGGTTCGCTCCAATCGGACAAATTGATATTTCACGGAGTGTCCAGCGTGTAATGGTCGGTCCGCTCTGTCCGTCCAGTTTCATCAGTTCATCATCCGTAGCCTCTTCCGGAGGCCATGCACCTACAGATGCCATACGCAAAAATCCACGCTCTACCTTACCGGCTATCTCAGCGGCTTTCGGGTCGGCTGTATCAAATACGATTTCCGCCACTATGGTCCCATTTTCCTTATATACCCTGTCAGCACGGCCTATTGGCGTTTCCCAGTCGTTATGGTTATACAGTATGACGGGATTTTTCTCAAATTCCGTCAGGTTTGCTCCATCAGTCAGCATACGGAAACCGTAGGTATTGACCGACTCATCGTGTACTGTAAATTTGTATGATTTGTTCATTGTGCTCATGCTTGTTTATCGCAAAATTCGGGTGAAAAATTGAATCAGGCAAATCAGGTTGTAAGCGTTACATTCTGTAATGTAAGGAGTTACATAAATAGGGAAAGCATTACAAACCGATTGGTACAATTCATCGGAACTGTCTACCTTTGTTTTAAAATATAACACGAACGGACATGACAAACAACCTGACAAACCAACAGAAAAAGGACTGGGCAAAGTTGCTGTTCATGCAGGAAGGCATGACTTTTCAGGATATTGCGCAGAAAGTGGGCGTAAGCCGTATAACCGTAGGAAGATGGGCGGAAAAGGAGAACTGGGAGATGCTGCGTGCGGCTGTCACCTCCACCCGTGAGGAACAGATACGACATCTGTATATGCAGATAGCCCAGATAAACAAGGCAATCAGCGAATCGGATACTAAATATGCCACACCTGCCCAGGCAGACACAATCAACAAACTGTCTGCGGCCATCGCCAAAATGGAGGGCGATTTCGGCATCGCAGACATTATCGGAGTAAGCAAGAAGTTCCTGACATGGCTGCGTGCCCGGAATCCGGAAAAGGCAATCGATATTTCATCCGAGTTTGACGAATTCATTAAGACACAACTGAAATGATATGGCAAGACAGAAACTGACCGGAAAGAACAAGCAGTTGGTGGAAGACTGGGAGGAATTCCTGCGACAGGTGCGCACACTGACTGCGGTGGACTTTACCATGAGCGATGCAGAGAAGTCCCGAAAATTGAAAGAGCTGGAGTCCGATCCGATAGCATGGATGAAATTCTTCTTCTACAAGTTTGCCAAATATGAGTTCGCGGGCTTCCAGAAGAAGGCAATTCGTCGTATCGTAAACCATTCCGACGGCAACTGGTACGAGGTACTTTCGTGGGCGCGTGAGCTGGCAAAAAGTACCATTGTAATGATGATTGTGCTATACCTTGTGATTGTGAAGAAGAACAAGCGGGTGATAATCCTTGCTTCTGCCACCAGTGATGCGGCTATCAAACTGCTCAATGTGTACCGGGCGCAGTTTGAAGCAAACGAACGCCTGCGATACTTCTACGGGGACATGAGAGGAACTAAATGGACGGAAGACTATTTCATCCTGTCAAACCGGGCTTCATTTATGGCTATGGGATGGGGGCAATCTCCGCGTGGTGTGAAGCTGGACGAAGTGCGGCCTGACCTGCTGCTCATGGACGACTACGATACCGACGAGGAATGCCGGAACATTGAAGTGCTGAACAACAAGTGGAGATGGTTCGAGAACGCCCTGTTCTTCACCCGCTCCATCAGCGAGGCATTGCTGACCATCTGGACGGGCAACATAATCGCCAAAGACTGCTGTGTGGTGCGTGCCGGAAACAAGGCCCGTGAACTGGCTGACCGTGAAAAGCCGTTGGGACATTGGGACATCATCAACCTGCGTATGGTAGACATCAACCATCCTGACCCTCAGGAAGACTATCGGAACGGAAAATCGGTATGGCCCGAAAAGAATAGTGAAGAAGCCGTAGATGAAGTGCTGGCTCAGGTCAGTCTGGCAGCCGGTCAGAAGGAATGTTTCAATAACCCTGTCATTGAAGGACATTATTTCGATGAAATTAAATGGGGGGAATGTCCGCCTGTACATAAATTGAAATACATTGTCAGCTACGGCGACCCGGCATACAGTAACAAGGTCAGCAAGAAAGCCGCACAAAACTCCTTCAAGGCAAACATCCTGTGCGGACTGTATGAAGGTACGCTGTATGTGTACACCTGTTTCCTTCAGCATGTCACCAACGATGAATTTGTGAACTGGTACTACTATCTCCAAGACTATGTGAAGGAGCGTGCCCAGCTGCGTTGCTTCATTGAGAACAACACCCTTCAGGACCCGTTTTACGAGCAGGTATTCAAACCAATTTTCCTGAATAAGGGAAAAGAACGTGGATTTTACATTAATATCAGTCCGGACGAACGGAAGAAACCGGAGAAGTTTGCCCGCATCGAAGGTAATCTTGAACCGTTGCACCGTGCCGGAAGACTGGTTTTTAACATTAAAGAAAAAGACAATCCTCACATGTTGCGGCTTCAGGAACAGTTTAATCTGTTTGATGACGGACTCCCGTCACCGGCTGACGGACCTGATGCAGTGGAGGGAGGATACTACATGTGCCAGCAGCTTTCAGCCAAGATTGAAACGGGAAGTATCTGGTACGGTAAAAGACATACAAACAAAAAAAGATTCTAAGATTATGGCATACCTGACAACAGAAGATATGTACACACATATCTACCAGGAAAATATCGAAACTATATGTCGCGGCGATGAGGCGGTTATGCTTTCTGCCATTGATGCCGCCATAGAGGAAGCATCCGGTTATCTTACCAAATACGATACACAAACCATTTTTTCCGCAACAGGCAGCGCACGAAACGCTATCCTGCTGCTGTTCGTAAAAGATATTGCGGCATGGCACTTCGTTAACCTCTGCAATGCAGGAGTGGATCTGGAACTGCGTGAAAAACGGTACAACCGGGCTATCGAATGGCTGGAGAACAACCAGAACCGTAATAATCCTAATCTTCCTGCCAAACCGGACAGTACGGACTGCGGACATGCTCCGGGATGCCATTGCCAGATGGATTACGGAAGTAACCGAAAGCGGGACAATCATTTTTAAACGATACGATTATGGCAAAGAAAAATAAAAAGAATTATAGGGGAAAGGCTGCCATGCCTGATCCGACAACAGTAAGCAAGGCTTTGCCTACCCCTATTTACAGTACTCTTGTACTTACGCCTCCCAGACGGGAAATAAATGACATAGGAAACTGGAAATCGGCTTTGCGTGCAGCCGATATAGGCATCCGTTTCCCATTGTATGACCTGTACTCCAGTATTCTGCTTGACGGTTCCGTGACGGATGCCATCAACAAGCGTATAGAGGCGATTACTGATGCCGATATTAATTTTATCACAAAAGACGGAAAGCAGTCCGATGTGATGGAAAACCTTATCAATTCGCTGGAGTTTGAGCGGCTGCTGGAAAGCATCATGTGGAGCCGCTTTTGGGGTATATCTGTGGATGAATTTACATTCACTCCGGAATTTGACTTCAACTCCATTCCACGGAAACACATCCGTCCCAAAGAAAAGGTCATCGTACGACAGCAGGGAGATAGTGACGGAATCAGCTATGCCGGTGACGATATGATTATCCAGTGGGGACGCGATGATGATCTGGGGCTTTTGCTGAAAGTCGCTCCATATGTTATATATAAGCGGGGCGGTTTTGGCGATTGGGCACAGTTTGTCGAGCTTTTCGGTATGCCCATCCGTATCGGTAAGTATAACTCACTGGACGATACCAGCCGCAGGATGTTGATTGAGGCATTCGAGACGGCCGGTTCCGCACCTTATATGGTAGTACCAAAAGAAAGTGAGATAGAAACCACCCTGATGAGCGGAACAACCAACGGAGCCCTTTACGATGATTTCCGGAAAGCGTGCAACGAAGAAATACTGATTACGATTCTGGGACAAACCATGACTACGCAAAGCGGTTCATCACTTAGCCAAAGCCAGGTACATCTGGCCGTACAAGAAAAGAAGCACCGCAGCGACCGGCGTTTTGTTATCCGCATGCTGAACAAGTTCTTTGTGCCGTTACTGGAGAAACGCGGATATCCGGCAGGTGGTGGAAAGTTCTCTTTTGTAGACAAGAAGGATGAACTTTCCGTAACAGACCTGAAAACACTGAGCGAAATACTTCCCATTCCCCGCACATGGGCATACGAAAAGTTTGGCATACCGGAACCGAAAAACGATGAGGACATTCTGCAAAGTCTGAATCCGGCAGAATCCGTACAGCAGCCTTTTGCAAACGGAAACAAGAAACCTCGTACGGAAGAGGTTCAGGAGCCGAAGAAAGATCCGGAAAAAGAAAACGAGCCTCCTGTACGCAATACGGACAAACAAAGTCTTTGGGAATGGATAAAAGGTTTTTTCGTAGAAGCCCCGACGGGAGCCGGGGCTGGCGCAGTCCGCATGAGGGATGATTCGGATCTTGACGAAAAGATAGCCGATGAAGTGTGGAACGGTGAGGAACTGTTCTCACCTGATCTTTTCAGGTTCTTTTCCGGAGAATTTTTAAATGCAATTCAAACATCATTTAAATCAGGCGTAAGAAACATTGATACCGGTTTTGCCTACAATGCTCCCGATGATGTTTTCCGTACTGCCATGGAAACCAATCTATATCATTTCAGTGCTGCCAAGACGCTTGCGGAAATCCAGGAACTCAACCGTCTGTTCCGGGAAAGCGGGAGTTACCCCGAATTTATGGAAAAGGCGCAGCAGGTGACAAAAATATTTAACCGGACATGGCAACAGACCGAATACGACACTGCCGTACTGACAGCGGAAGCCACTTCGCAGTACCGTAGACTGGTACAGAACAGAACCGTATTCCCTTACTGGCAGTACCTCACCGTAGCCGATGGCCGTGTACGTGAGGAACATAAAAAACTGCACGGAGTGATTCTTCCGGCTAATGACGAACTTTGGAACAAGATATATCCTCCGAATGGATGGAACTGCCGTTGCCGTGTACGAGGGCTTATGACATTTCAGGTAGAAGGTGAGGATTTGTCTGCTATGCGGCAGAGGGTACTGGACTTTCTGACTACCAAAGAATGGAAGATGCAGGCAGCCCAAGGATGGGGAGTTAACCGTTGCGACACCGCACAGATATTTACTGCCGACCAGATGTACATCCGCAAGTTCCCGCAGCAGGCCGCATCCTATTTGAAAAAGATGACCGCCGACCGCTGGGAGCTTCCCACCGTACAGCAGATGAAGGACAACGCTCAGGACGATATGCCGCCCCGTGTGGAGCGCAATGAAAAACAGCTTTGGGAAGAAAAAGCTGTAGATGGTGTGATTTCGCTGACCGATTACGACGGACGGAAGGTAGTCATATACGAAAAACAGTTTTTCGGTCATACTACCGCAAAAGGAAGAGATAACCGTATCGCACTGTGGAATGCCATGTTGGACACGCTGATGAATCCCGACGAGGTGTGGCTGAACAACGAGATAGACAAGAACGCACTCGAAAAGGCAGAACAGCTTGATACCTACTGCCTGCTGAAATTCTATCGCGATGAGGTGGTGGCAGTAAACTACAAGATAGAGGGTGAAGCTTTGGTTTTGAAAACATGGTACGTCATGCAGACTAATCTGAAAGGAAAGACCGTAGCCTATATGAAAAAGAACATCTGGGATAAACGCCGGTGGGGACTGCTCATAAAAAAACGCTGAAGTATGTCCTTGCGTCCGTCCGGCCCGTAAAGGAGAACCATCCCGTGGTTCTCCGCCCGCCCGGATTGGATAGCCGGTGTCATACCTCAACTTGAATTACTCTGACCGAACCTTGCGTCTTTCCATTTCTTGCGGCTGCCCCCCGCCAAACCAAGGTAGGGCCCCATCTAGTCCGGTTGTCAGAACGTTACAAAGATAATGTTTTTAATTTTAAACCACTTGTTTAATTGAAAAACAAATGAATACAAACGATGAATTTGCAAAAAAAATAGCCCAGGCAATGAGCGCGCTTCCCCAACTGATAGCGGAAGAAGCCAAGGAATATTCCAGGACCAGGTTCTCAGAAAAGTCTTTCGATGGTAAACCATGGCCGGCACTGAGTCCGAAATACAAGCCGAAGAAAGGGACTATGCTGGTACGCAGCGGTAAACTGCAAGGCAGTGTGCGTATAGTAAGGGTAACCCCAAAGAAGGTGGTCATTGCCGCCGGAAACAGCAAGGTCCCTTACGCACAGGTTCACAACGAAGGTTTTACCGGAAGTGTGGTGGTAAAGGCTCACACCCGTAAATTAAAGAAACAAGGAAAGAAAAAGAAAAGGACCGTTGAGGTGAAAAGTCATACACGGAAAATGAATATTCCCCAAAGACAGTTCATGGGCAACTGTCCCGAACTGGAACATAAATTAAAGACAGTAAGCGAACAACTTTTTAAATCCATATTGAAATGAAGAAAGAATACATGAGCGATTTGCTCGAACTGCTTGAAACGGAAGTGCCAGAACTCCGCTGGATTGATGCTGACGAAGGTCAGCTGGATTATTACACCGATGAACGTCCGCCTGTGGCATGGCCTTGTTGTCTGGTAGAATTTTCCATGCCCGACACACGTGACCTGTCTTCCATGGGGACAGTGCCCCAACGCTGTACCCTGCGAGCTGTGCTTACCATTGCCTTCAATGATTGTGCAAGTCTGAACACCCGTACCCCGAAATCCGTACGGGATACTGCTCTGAAACATTTTGACCTGCTGGAAAAGATAAAGCAAACGATACATGGGCGGTGGTTTGATCATTTCCAGCAACCATACATGCGCCGAAGCTGTGTACCTCTGAAAAGGGAAGACGGACTGAAAGTATATGAAATGGCATTTGAAGCGGCTGTAATCGAATAGTCAGAATTTCCACGTAGGAAACATTTTCTGAAGCTGGCGTGCCGTCACTTTACGGCGGCAAAGGTCTGTATAGAAATCGGCGTTTTCCATCAGCGCGTTCTGGATGGTACGTTCGTCTACAAAAAATTCATGTTCAGCCAGTATCACAGTCACGTCGTCAGGGCGGCGGCGCATGATTTCCTCCCAATAATATTTGCGTGCCACCATCGCACGGTTGCGTAGCATCAGACGTTCTTTTCTATCTGATGCCATACGCTTTAGTGGGAGAGTGACTTTTCGGGTCATTTCCGATAGCGAAAGCTTATATGACGGGAACAGCTCCAGTTGAGAATCCATAGACAACGATTTATCGCAAAATTACAAAAAAATGCGGACATTATCTTATTCACGCACATAATAACTGCTTTTACGACAGCCCGGACCTGTACAGCCGTAGATTTGCACTGTCTAGACAAGTTAACCACATTTTTACAAACATTTAAAAAAGACAGACACATGGCTATCAACTATTCTATTGCGGCTTACAAGAAGCCGGGAGATATGGAAGGCACTGCGAAGTATTACGCCAAGGCACAGGCGAGCGGAACAGTCGAAATCAACGAGCTGGCGGATGATATCGCCTACAGTACGACCTTGACCGACGGTGACGTGCTGAACGTGATCCGTGCGCTGATCAAGCAGATAAACCGCCACATTGCCAAAGGGGAAATCGTAAAACTGGAGAATCTTGGAACATTCCAGGCTCAGATACGCAGCAACGGTTCGGAAACGTCGGAAGACTTCAACGAAAGTTACATCCGTCAGGTTCATCTTCAGTTCCGTCCGGGACTGGGACTGCAAAGCACGCTGGCACTGGAGAACCTTCAGTTTAAGAAGGTAAAATCGTATAAGGAGCTGGAAGGCGAATAATTTACCGCCGGAAAAATGATCTATTACCCTGCGGAAACAGGACGTTTACCGCAGGGTAATTTTTGCAGTACAAAAAATAATTCGTATCTTTACCTATATGAAAGCGATATACCTTACAGACCTGGCTCAGCAATATTTCCCTAAATCCAGTACCCGGAGTGCCGTAGCGCAGCTTCGCCGCTGGATAGTGTTGAACGAAGAGTTACAGCAACGGCTTACGGAACTGCATTTCCATAAGGGACAGCGAAGCCTGACTCCCTTGCAGCACGAAGCGATATGTCATTTCCTTGGAGAACCAGGTGAATAATATACAGCAATCCCCGGCATCGGTTTTCGGTGTCGGGGATTTTTGTGTCAGTCTTCAATGTAATTATCTTTTTGAAGTAATTCTCTCATCACCTTATCACGGTGAGCTTTACTTACGTAATCATCATATTTTTTCCATGACCTTGGATTCGACTTACTTTTGTACTTTATATGAGGTAATGGGGTATCCATTCTTCTGAGAATGACATATCCGTTTTTACATAATTTTTCTTGATCGTTTGCGTTCATAATTAATCCTCCATAATAGGTATTAAATCCTTAACGTATGCCCACTTGACAACATTGTTTTCCTTTACGATTTTATCCCAATTCGTAGGAATAACATTTATATTCCATGTAACAAAAATAGGCTGACTTCCATTGACCTCTACAAGTATATATCCTTTCTCTTTCGGAACTTCATCTGCATTATGCCAAACTGAATTGATTCTCCATTCTGCAGCGGTAACAAAACCATCGAAAAAAGCACTATTATGCAAGTAGGAAAATCTTTTATCGCACATATTTTGAGCTTCTTGCTTAATATCTTCTCTTTTCATAGTTCATTAAATTCTTTTTCGAGTGTTTCTATCTTATTGTCTAAAGCCTGCATATACTTCTTAAAGAAGTCAGATCCGAACAGCTCTTTTTTTAGTGGAACTTCACCGTAGTGTGAATTGTATATGAACTTCAATCCACCTCCATATTTGATTTGTGATTTTTCAAGTTCCGCTTTATGCTCTTTGTACTCTTCAATTTCCTTGTTAAGCTCTATTGCTTTTATGAATTTATCTTTCTCCATATTTTTTCTTTCATAAATCAATAATTTCAATTTTCAAATCACGCTCCAGCTCACGCATCATGTCGATTGTGTCGTTGTTTTCCACATCGAAGCAGATGCCCAGGCATTCCGGGTTCTGCTTCGAACGCTGCACCTTCAGGTCGCATGGGCGGCTGTGCTTGATCCATACAAACATAAACTGATTGATTGCGCTGTAATGGACTTTCGCTGCCACCCTGCGAGGCTTGAACAGATTAAGGTTCTGGTTCTGCATAGGGTTCAATCTGTTTGATTACTGTTCCGCTGAGCCAGATACGCCCGCTGCCCTGGCATTGCGGACATACTTTCTGCTGGGGATATTCCCGGCGCACATCTTTCTCTGCATATACGGTTACTGAGCCGGTTCCTCCGCACTGGCGGCAAAGGCATACGCGGCGATGGATATAAGTCTTCTCTGTATTCATCTCTTATCGGCGTTTTCAAATTCGGGTTTTACATCAGGTTCTGCTTCGTATGGGTACACATCCATGATGGCGGTTTCTGATACGGAAGCTATCACGTAATCAGCCATAGTATCTTTCATTCCTTCGTCCAGCTTCTTGATGGCATCACGAAGGTCGTAAGCTTGTACAAGTACGTTGCTGGCAGTACGCTTTTCTGCTCCGCTCTTTTCATCCAGTGTAATAAACCAGAGTTTGCACTTATACCAGATACAGGCAGACTCCTCTTCGCTTGGGAACAGTTCGTTGTAGTTTGCTTTAGCAACTCCAGCCACCTCGAACTCACCACTGATAAACGGTGTCATTTCTTCGATGATACGGCTTTCGGCTTCGGTGAAGCTGAGAGCGTCTACCAGATAGGGTTCTGTTACTTTCTTCTGCATTCCGTTTTCCATCGTTTTCTCATAACGGATTTTGCATGTAAACCAGTTGTGCATCATAATTCTTCTGTTTTTATTGATTGTTTAAATATTACGTTAGTATGGTCTCTTCTCGAATCGTCCGTACATTCAAGACCGTTTCCATAACAGCTTATGCCGTGCTCAAAAAAATAGCATCCGCTGCAAGGTTCTTCCTGATCTTTCACCTCGACTACTTCGAGCGCATGTCCGTGCCAGGTGAAGGTTTCTCCTAATTTGTGCTCCATGATTCTTTTATTTTTCTGATTAATTCATTCCATCCTTTCCGCGCCATGCGTGGTTCCATCCAGCAGAGCCAGCCAAGTATATCGAGCATCTTTCCCGCAAGTTTCAGAATGAATCCCAAAATAATCAGCGGACCGATGATAAGAGAAAAGGCTGTGAAAAGAATGATTTGTGTACGTTTGTTCATTATTCGATGTAATAAGATGTTATTACCAGATTGCTTCGCATTATTATGAGAGATAACCGGTTATCGTCTTCTCCGAGCAATACACGGACAGAAGCCCGGCGTGCGTGTCCCTCATTCTTTAGTTCTCCAAGACAGCACTCCATTATCATTTTCAGGCGAAGATATTCATCACGGGTAGGCTCCAGTTCCCGGTTCTGAGTTACACGGGTCATGTACTCGTGCAGCTTCTTCATCCAGTGCGGCCACTTGTCACGCCGGATGTTTGTTTTAAAAGTGAGTTCTGCCATAGCTATTCCAATTTAATAATTTCGCATTTTTTCAGGAAAGGAGATAAATTACGGAAGTTGCAAGCATTGATGAAGCTGCTGAATTTCCTTGCCTTTTTAATATCTTTCACAAAACATAATTCATACGAAAAATCCGATGAGAGTTTTGGGTATCCTTTTTTCAGATAATCTCCGGCTCCTGTCTTGATGACATATATTCCTTTCCCATACTCTTTTATCCTATCATTTATATCTTTCCCTGTCCAACAGGATATGCAATGAGGACCGGATGGTGCATTGTAATATCCTGCATCCGGATTAATCTCTTTTCCACATTTACAACAGAGTAATTTATTCATCTTCCTTTTCCTCCTCAATCCAAAATGTGATAACGGGTTTATCGTAGACCGTGTATACCGTGATGCGGTTATCTGTACGTTCTATCTTATGAGTTATACCAAGTTTGTTTTTAGAGTTTCGAACGATGTATGTAAAGTTGTTCAAATACTTTTCTATTATGTCCATTTCTTCCTTTGCTTGCTGTTGAGTAAGAGATTGTATTGGAAATCTCTTGTGATAGTATCCCGATATTTCCAATGCATATTTAGGAAGAGGTTTTTTATAAATTTCCTTTCAATTCTGTACTTTTCCATCTTTTTCCCATCCGTTAAGTTCATAAACCATATCCCGTGCTTTCTCTTTGGATCGGCACTCCGCTACGGGAGTGCCTGTGCAAATTGTATCAGTATATTCATTGCGATACACGATCCAAAGAGGACCACGGCGTTCATACGTGTATTTAGGCCGTCTGGACCGCATCGCTTTCCTTTTTGGGTTCTACGTAGAAAGATTCATCCTGCACCACCTGTACGCCGATGTTTGCGAACTGTTCCGCAATTTCAGGAATGTCACGGTCGGCCAGCAGCTTGTCTTTAGCCAGTTCCTCGGTTGTGCGGATATACTGTGGAAGGAACTCTTTGCAGAGGTTTGTCACAGCTGCCCAGGTGAAACCTTTCATGTTCTTCAGCTTCGGGTTGCCGGTGCGGAAACCAATGATGCCGTGTGCTGATTCCAGACTCTTTTTCTTAGAAAAAAGCGTGTCCTTGTTTTCGGTGGCATAGGTCTGCATCACTTCGAAAGTGCGGTCTTTCGTTTCGTTCAGTTCTGCCAGCTGGTCGGCGTACTTCTCACGGATCTTTGTCATTTCCTGGTCCATCTTAGCTGCGATAGCCTGAGCCTTTGCGTCTGCCATAGCGAATTCCGCAAATGCCTGTTCGTACTGTTCGCGGCTTACTCCGCTGATTACTGTTTTCTTGGTTCTTTTTGCCATAATTAATCGGTTTTTAAATGTTGTTTAAATGATTAGTAATTCATAGATTCTTTTTCCATTTCGTCCGCCTGCTCATCGGTCACCTGCAAAGCCTCAAACGTGAGTATGAAATTCCCTTTCCTTACTACGGAGTTAAACCAGTTCTCGATGATGGAGGCACGACTGGCAAAGTCAGCTCCGTCGCGTATAGGTGAACACGCAAGCGTCTCTTGTGGTGTACGCAGACGGATGAAAATACGCCTGTATGGTTCCCTTCCATCAATCAGAGCCTTTGGACTTCCTTTCTCACCCGGCATTCCTATTCCATACTTTACGGGGTCTATCTTCCCCTCACGTGATAGCACTTCGTTCCATTCTTTTTTTTCCATATACTTTCAATTGTCAATTAGTTCGTCCTCCATTGCCGCCATGTCATATTCCATTTTCAGAGCTTCGTCTGCCTGCTGTCCGCAGAAATTTTCCAGTTCCCGCAGGATGAGTACCTGGTCGGTGAAATCAAACTGCTGCATGCGGTTCATAATGTCATTCTGGATTTGTTCGATTGTCTGTTCCATGGTTATTCCTTGTTTGATTTACTGTCCTTGTAATCTTTCACTACCGGGCTGCCAATCAGCTCGCGTCTGCTGTAATACACGCTACGCCCTTTCTGATATCCCGTTATCAACCCTTTGTTAGCCCATCTTTTTATAGTTGTTTTTCCACATCCTATTAATCTGCATGCGTCAGCCTGACCTATCAAATCATCCGGTGCTTCTGAAATATCCTTTCTAGGTACTTTCTCTAAAGAACCCACCCTGAGTCCTAATCTTCTTTCTACACGATCCAATCGGCGCAGAAGCTTCTTGTATTCCGAGAGGCTCAATGTAATAGTTTCTTCTTCCTCTTCCGGTTCGTCCTCCAGATCCGGACAGATGGAACTGATACCAATCTTTCCGGCGAGGAACTGGGCTGCATCCCGTGCGGCATAGAATAGGGTTTCGTTTCGCTCGTCTTCCGGAACGTCGCGCACATACTGATTGAATACCCATGTTTCGCTGCGCTTCATTTCCAGGACTTCCACCTGTATTCGGCTCGCTGCGTCTGTATAAGCCTTCAAGTGCTCTATTGCCCGATTTATTTCTGATTGTTTTCTCATTTCTCCTCCTTTCTTGCCATTGCCTCAAACTGTCGTTTCACTTCTTTTAGTTCTGCCAGCGACATTTCCGTCAGGTTCTTGCGGAACTTGCTGCGTGTGCGGCAGAACTGGTTGATTTTAGCTTTGTTCATTTCAAAATCCTCTGGTGTGTCGTTCGTGTAGTTCCGGTTCAGGCAGGAAATGCGGAACGACAATGAAAATATCTGCTTTACCAAGGCACGCGCTTCCTTGCGGATTCGGTCGGCTGATTCCTTGTTGAAGCGGCTCAATAGCAGTCCGGCTTCTTCTTTGGTCAGCCCTGAAGTACTGTCTGTACGACCGGCTGTGAACTGGCTGATAAATCCGTGGCGGTCTTCATCGGTAAAACCCATCTTGTGAAACTGAGCTTGCAGTGCCTTGATCTGCTGCGGGGTTATGAAGCGTTCTTTCATTATTGTTTTCATGACTGTGTGTTTTATGATTATTCTTCTCCGTGATATTGCCGGGCTTTCTCCGGCACGATGTCGTAATGTCCTACAGGACCGATAAACCGACCCTTTGAAAATGCCCTGAAGCCTTCCACGTATATTTTCAGCGAGGCATCGTACATCACTCCTTTGGCGGCGCGTCCGTTTGGCAACTGGCCTTCGGCATGGCTGATGAAGATGAGCAGCTTCCGTTTGTGCTGCTCCTTGAAGTCGATATACTGGCGGTACGTCATGCGGGTATACTGGAAGGAGTCGATTACCACGATGTCGGGGCTTTTCTGTCGCCGAAGACGGATGCTAAGCTCTTCCATGCTCTCATTGTCAATCAGCAGAAACCTCTTGTTTACTTCCATCATGCCTGTACGCCGTATGGCATCCTGCATAGTGCGGCAAGCACCTTCCTCCATGGAGTCGTAAGCTACGCGACCAAAACGGCACAAATACTTGCAAAGCTGAAGGGCAAAACTGGTCTTTCCGCTACCGGAGTTTCCCCAGATGATCCATACTCCCCGTCGTTCCGGAGTACCGAATGCATTATACCAGGGACCATCAAACTGCATTACATCGAATTTCATAGACAGAAGCTCACGGACACCTTTTGCGTTGCGATCGAAAGTAAACTTCTTTTTCTGTGGGGGTGGGGTAGTGTCTTCTTTATTCATTGCTTCCTCCTTTCTTTATGCGGGCTTCGATAATACGTTTCTGACGGTGGATGCATCGCTTCACACGGCGAAGGTCGTTGTCGCTTCGTCTGGCATCCTTCAGCACCTCTTCGATATCGGCACGGTCGGTCAGATTGTTAGCCTGACAGATGGCGTATATGTCATTCTGTTCCGTGGGAGATACATCGAAGAAACGGCGTCCGATACGGCTGTTTATTTCCTTGTAACCTTTCTTGTTGTAGCGAAGTCCGGCTTCCATGCGGCGCTTGATGTAGTCGGTGCTGAGAAACACGATGCCGGAGTGTCCTTCCAGACGGTTGTAAATGCTGATAAAGTAATTGAACACGCTGTCTGTAAGCTTGTCGCCTTCATCGAATACCAGTAGCGGATTCCCCAGGAAAGAAATCATGCTGATGGCATTCTCCAGCATATCGCGGAGGTTGGTCGTGTCGGTGGGTGCGCCTACCTGTTTGGCTATCTCACGAACAAAGTCTGAGCGTCGCATGTCTTCCGAACAGAGGATGTAGAACACGTTGCGGTGCGTGCGGCGGTACTCGATGGCTGCGGTAGTCTTTCCGCATCCGGCATCGCCAACCACCCATGTCACGTTCTTATATGCCTGTGCGTCACTCAGCGCAAACGTGATTTCCTTGAAGGTCTTTCCCTCGTGCAGCGTCCACGAATCGAAGGCAAAGCCTATCTGCACCGCAATGCGGGTAAACATGTCATCACTGATCAGGTCATACTTTCCGTTGCAAAGCTGGCTCACGGTGGCCGAACTTACACCCTGCAAGCTTTCTGCGGCACGGTTCAACGTAGGGTAATTGGAACGGTAGGCAATCAGTGCGCTGCGTACCTGTTCTTTCATTTCTGTTGTTAATCCTTTCATTGTTTTAATAGGTATTTAAGTATTGTTTAATCAAATCGTTAGAATTTTCCCAAGCTGTCCAGTTCATCAAACGTCAGGTTCGATACTTTCTTTGTCCAGTCACCGGCTGATGCGAAGGTCAGCGGTTCATCTGCCAGTACAGGCTCTTCCGGAATATCCGTTTCGGGCATCGGTACCGGAGCTTCCAGTGTGCCACGCTTCATTTCTTCGCGGTATCCGTCAAGCTGCTTTTCGCTCACGGCCACCGGACGCGGTATCCGAAGTTGGGTGTATGCTTCGCCCATGGCTTCCTCCATGAAAAGGTCTTCCTGGGCGATGTGCATGGCTGCACGTGTGCGGCGGTTGGCTTCCAGCTGCGCAAACAGATAAGCGTTTTCCTCGTCGGTTCGTTCCTGAGTGGCACGATGGATAGTGACTTTCGGTGTGGCTATTGCCGAATATTTGGCTCCGGTATCAGTAACCGCCCAGAGTTCGATGCGGGTCATGTCTTCCGGATCGTAGCGGTAGAGGAACTGACGGCCTACGTTCTGAAGGTGGAAGTTCATGTCTACCAGTCCGTCATCGCCATACACCATGTAGCTGTATTCCTGCTTGTTCATGCGGAAGATGAAACCTTCCTTGGTGTATTGCACCGGAGCCTGAGAGAACAGCATGAAGATTTCGTGTGCCTCATAGTCATCAAGCGGTTGTGCCTGCGGATTCTCTATCGCGGTGTACATTTCCAATCGGGTCATGCCGGTGGGGCTGGTAGGATGCTGCATCGAGTTCCATTCTTCGCGACAGTCGGCATACTGCTGTTTCAGTTCCTCCAGCGTGGGCAGTTTATCAATGTTAGCCATTACCATGTCAACATTGGCACGGCTGGAAAGCTTCCTGGCCGTGATGTTCTGACCGGTGAAGTTGTACATCTTGTGAAGTACCTGCTGCTGGAACCGTCCGAAAGCAGACTCGATGGATTTCGACTGCCCGTTGTGCGGCATCGTGGTTTTGTGAAGATGACAGAGCTTCTTGAAGAATCCCTGCGAAGCCAGTTTCTTGTGTCCTCCCTGATTATCGGTCACTATCTCGTAAGGCTTTACCTTCCATGTCTGGAGTGCCATACGGTATGCCATGTACTGGACGAAGAAATTTTCGCCGTCACCGATAAAGTAGCCGAGAAACAGTTCCGTGCAGGCATCCATCACTTCGTACACATCCGTTGTTCGTGCCACCCATCGCTTCTGCCTGTCATCGTACGCACGGTAGTAAAGGTTTATCTTCGTTCCGTCTGAGTACCACAGCGAGTTCGGCATGGACGGCATTACCGTATCGAAGGTTGGCATATATTTGTTCTTGAATTCCCTTTCGCCATTTACCGCGGCATACCACCACACCATCACCGCCGGATCATTCAAGTAACTGTGCATCGTGGTAGGACTCTTGATGGTCTTCAAGCTGCGAATCACCGCCTGACGGTTGTATTCCTCAAAGAGCTGCATGTCTGTGTAAACAGGGAACTTGCTCCGGCGGAGCTTCAGCAAAAGAGCACCTTCAGCCTTTCCGATGCGGCGTGCGGCACTGTTGCCCAGGTTACCGCTTACCAGTACCACATATCCATCTCGCTTGTAAGCATTGAACTTCTCACGCAATCGTGCCGGATTCTTCGGCAGTGTGTGACCTGTGATTTCGCGAAGACGCTCACAGCAAATCTGCACACTGCTCCATGTTTCCGCACGGCGGGCAAAGCCTCCTTTGGCATGTTCCACACTGCGTGCCTTCTCTGTTCGCACCATTTCGTTCATCACCTGAGCGTTCAAGATGTATTCCAACTGTCTATAAGGCTCGATACGTGGCTCAAACTCCTTGAAGAACCGTACCGCTTCGGCATCGAAGCGGATCTGTGTGTTGATGTACTTTTCCTGCTCACGCTGTTTCATTTCCTCGTATGCATTCTTGAATGTGTCATCGTATGCTGCACGGAGCCGTTCCGGCATGGAGCGGTAGGCAATCAGTGCCTCGCGTCCGTTACCTCCCCGCTGGAGGAGGGTAAGCTTGCCTTCACGTACATACTTGTCGTAAGTGGGCTTACTGATAATACCCCCACGAACAAGCTCCGTAAAGCTGACGCATAATGTGTTTCCGTACATTTCCATGATTAATTCGTTAAGATTGTAGTCCGGCTCCGGGACTTGAACCCGGACGGCAGCCGCTTTACTCTGTATTTTTACCATATTTCCAATTCCTGTTGAAAACAGCCCAATATGTCAAATTACAGTCGTTATCCTGAATAAGTGAAGTCCTGCAGGCCGTGTGTTGTTTATTCCTTTTTCTGTGCTTTCTTATCCTCCTTGTCCATCCGTATTGCAGCAGGTATGAGTGCCAGGCAGAGGATAGTGGTTATAATAAAGTTTATTTCACCGTCCGTCAGCCGATTCAGAATTGCGGCTGCCAGTATCAGTAACAGATAGCGTGTGGTTGTATTGATTCGTTTCATGACTCTATGATTTTATATTAGAAGCCATCCCTATTTTCACAAACCAGAATGGCAAAGCATTAATTCTCTATGGAGTTGGTTGTAAATTACAGTTGAATAACTTCCTCATACGGGTTTTCTAATTTTTTCAGTTCGTAGAGTTCCGCTCCGTGATTCAATGCATACGAGCGGATAAGTCTTGCTGTAGGGCTTTTAGTGTCGTATGCCAGAGCGGCATCCACCGTACGGATTGTAACATTCAGTTTCCGGGCTATTTCTTCTTTCAGCTCCCGGCTTGCTTTAATGAGTTTTCTTGTTTCTGCCATATTGTTGTTGTTTTAATCGTTCTTTAATTACTGTTTAATTCTCGGTTGAAAAAGTTCCGTCCCTATTCTCGCGAACCAGAACGGTTTTGCTACATTTGTAGCGATGCTAAACAAACTTTATTTTGATTATGAATAAAAATGTCAAAGATGCGCTGGTATATTACAAGCGATGCAAAACAAGGTGTCAGTTTATGGAAGTGGTTGCTATGGTTCCGGGACAAACGATGGGGTATTATCATACCTTAGCTGGAATCACTCTTGGAGGTACGATAGCAGACGAGACGAATGTAGCGGAAATCAGCTATGACATACAATACCTTTTAACCCTTGGCTATATTACCTATGATAATGAATCCGGAGTTGTCCGGCTTGCGGAAAAAGGATTGGAAGCACTTCATGAAGGGACCTTGCAGAATATATCAATGAACGCATATAAAAATTACCTCGACCTTATACAGAGAAGGCTTGCCCTTAGAATTTCACTAGTGTCTTTAGGTGTAAGCTTAGTATCACTATTCCTAAGCATTCTATTATAATAGCAAGCCATGTCACAATATCTATCAGGTCCGGCCATCTGAAAATGTGCAAGAAGACTTTCCATCGGGGAGGGTATCTTTTGTGTTCAAGCTTATACCATTCCTCGTACATGGTTCTGCTTTTAGGAGAGACATTTCTTGGGGCCGAAATTTTATTCAGTATCCTCATTCCTCCCACGTGATGCAAAGTTGTTCGTAAGCTGGTTTCTTCTCCGGATAGTTGCGTCCTTCCTGACGGTTCTTCTTCGCGAGGTACTGGATGCACTTTGCCACAGGATAACTCATCGCAGTTCCGGCATACACCTTTTGCACATGCCCCAGCGTGACACGCTGCTTCTCGGCTGTAAGGCAAAGCTCCGCACGGCTGATGTAGGGCTTCACGTTTTCTTTCCACTGACCGAAGTACGGACGGAACTTGGGAAGAGGAAGACGTTTCGTGCTTTCCGGACGCTCGCCGCTTACTGAGTAGCTTCCGGTTCGCCGGATGCTGGGGAGCACTGTGCCGGTCACCCAGTTGACAAACCTGTCGGCTTCCGGCTTGTTGCTTCGAAATGCAAGTTTGTAAACGGCTGCTTCATTGATTAATGTCATACGTCTAATGTCGCTCACAGTATGTTCTGAGCCGTAAATGGGAAATTTCCCCATCCCCTTCCAATCGTCAGGAATCGCTTTCAGGGTTTTGCCGCTCCAGTCTATATTCAGAGCCATTGCCACATCCTTAGCCACAAACCAAGGCTCATCATTGATTACTTGTGTACGGATGTTCACGTTTTCACTCTCATCGTAGAATACTCGCAAGCTCGCAGCTTGCCGACACGGCTCTTTCATTTAAGCTTAGATAAAGGCACATAATTCCCCCACCCACTTCT
>OHAH01000399.1_pt1 | contig 35521 bp, 60 predicted proteins | sample 1577071 | NCBI WGS metagenome assembly OHAH01 (sample SAMEA3541520, study PRJEB24748) | human gut metagenome | biome: human gut; feature: human-associated habitat; material: faeces | place: China | collected 2012 | reverse complement strand
GTTATAATTTCCTTATCAAATGATAAGGAGGTTTGTATTTATGAAAAAATGTCCGTTGAACAATTTTTCATCGTGTCAAAATGATTGTGCTTGGTATCTTCCGAAATCACAGTGCTGCTCTGTCGCAAAACTAGCAAAATTAAACAGCATTGATGCAATTTCGGAATTAAAAGCAATCCAGAGAAATCTTTCAAGTATCGAAGAACGAATCAATCATTGTTTCTAATCAAAATCGTATTTGCGATTCTGTCTATTTCTCCTGCAATACGGATTTTTACATGAACATCCTGTGTCTTTTTTCCTTCCTCTTCCAACTCTTTCATCTGTCGGAAGAGGATTTCTTTTACATCTGAATCAATTTTTCTTTCTTCCATCGTTTCACCTCCTTCCCTGTTTTGTGGTATAATCCCTTTAAAAAGGAGATTTTCAAAATGTTTCATGATTACGATAGAATCAATAAAATAATGCAGAGCAACTTAGATGCCATGTCCCCAGATTATGAAGAAGGTAAAAGCCCTCTTGAAATGATGGAACACCAGACGGCTTTTCTTGAGAAAACATCTCATGAACTCCGCAATCTTGCTGATTCTGCAAAATCTCAAGCTGAATCTGCTAAAGCAGTCGCAGACAGTTCAAAAATTCAAGCTGATGCAGCCATCGAACAATCCAAATTAGCGAAGGAAACGGCGGAATCATCCAGAAAATATTCCAACATTTCTGTCATAACATCCATTGTTTCCATCACAATTAGTATCGCAGCCATCATATTACCCTTGATATTGAAATCATGAAGGCTACAATAGAAACCGCTAATGCAACCAAAGAAAAGTAAAATACTTTTTTCATCCCACCACCTCCTTATTTCGTTTGCAATATCATAATAACGCAAATGCGTTATGAAGTCAAGAAAAAATTATTGCATTTGCAATATTCTTGTGTTATTATATTACAAGAAAGGAGGTGTCTACATTGAATGGTGTAAATGAGCGCGTGAAAAAATTAAGGCTATTCCTTGAAATGAATCAAAGTGATTTCGGAAAAAAGATAGGAGTAGCGCAGACTTATTTATCTCAAATCGAAAAAGGGGATAGACCGGTAACGGATAAGATTTTCAAAATAATTTGCTTGGAATCTTGGAACGGGAAGTTTGTAAACGAGGATTGGCTCAGAGATGGTATTGGCGAAATGTTTGTTAAATCTAAAGATGAGCAAATTTCTGAAATGCTTGGCGAAATCCAAAGAAATGGAAAAGATAGTTTCAAGCGCAGGCTCGTGTCTGCACTGGCTAAACTGAACGAATCGGATTGGGAAGTTTTGGAAAAACTTGTTGATTCTATCGGAAAAGAGTAATAAAAAAAGTCAATGGAAATGCGCAATCCATTGACTTTCTCTTTTTTATCATCCTAACAGTGCTATGAGATATGCACGAATCGCCCTCAGGCGGCGCACATCCTCAAATTTAGATACCAAATCAATAATTTCTTCGCGAAATTGGTTCATTTTATCCGTACATTCTTCATTTCTTAACATAATTTATACGCCCTTTCTACTTTTTCGACATTTTTCTCTATGGACTTTTTATTTTCAAGGTTTACAATAGATATTGAGCGGCGAGAACGCCAATCCAAACGCCGCCCAATAACCAGAACTGCGGCGTACCTGTTTTTTAGGTACAAGCCAATTATACCAGAGGGGAGAAGGATTCCATTGCAGTTGACTACCAAACATTCAGCAAAACTTTCCATTCAACTACAAAATAGAAAGGTGTGTGAATTATGGGGTAAACCCGGGGCAATGTATATCAAATCTCAAAACCGAGCTATGCCGCGAGATGCTTCTAAAGGGGTGGAACGTTGCGCAGCTTTCCATCCAGTGCGATTTATCATACAAGGCTATGTATAATATCATCAACAAGGAACCGGAAGATATGCGGCTTTCCACGTTCGTTAGAATCTGCGACAATGTCGGTATATCTCTGGTAAAGGTTCTGGAAATTTCCAATTCGGAAATTATTGACGATGGGCTGTCCAAGGCTCTCATCACTTGTGGCGGCAATCGTTACATATTGAAACGAATATTTTAGGATTGAGGGGCTTTTATTAGCCCCCTTTCCTTTTTACCTGTAGGTGATTCTCTCGATACGGTCCAGGATTTTGTCCGCATCCTGTTCTAACTCTGGGAAATATTTTACAATATCAATCGGATAATCTGGATACTTCCCGACCTCATTCTTGTAAATTTCCCTTGCTGCATCTAAATCGTACCTTTCGGAAAGTCGATTCAAGATACAATGATAAAGATAGCTGCGGCTGTTTCCGCTGTCTCTGCAAAGTCGATACATCCTGCCCTTGTTCCGCTCGTACCAGTCAGATACAATCGGTACTCTGGGCGTGAAATCCTCTGCGAGCGGTTCTTTGTAATATGGCTCTTTATGTACTTCTCTGACCTTGAAATATACATCTACAAGCATATCCTGTACTTTCCAAGATAAATCATCTGTAAATGCTTTCACAAGCAGAAGATACCCTCTTTCGGTTATCAGCGTAATGCCCTTGTTAGGAATGGAAATATTTCTATTGTCCGTTAAACGGACATTAGGATTTTCCTTAGGCTTTAAACTGATATAGTGTTTGTTTTCTTCAAATCTTTTTTTGTTTCTATAAAACGCTTTTCTTGCTGTTCCTGCCGGTCTCTGATGTACCGTATCAATGTCTTTGAAGGTTACAACTCTTTCACCATTGTACTCTCTGATTTGCATTTCGGTGTTTTCGATTGTGATAACATCTGTCATATAATTCACCATCCTTTGGAATTTGATTTATCTGCAAAAGAATGATAAAATATGATTACCAATCAATTAGCAGATTTTTTGGTGTTGAGTAGCCCGTCCTTTTATCTTGCCGGATAAGCGGGCTACTCTTTTTTAAATATTCCTTGCCTTTTGGTATTCGTTTTCAATACCGTTTCTTACTACCTCAGCTTTGCTTACTCCGAATTTTTCTGCCGAAAACTCCAATTTTTCCATTGTTTCTTTGTCAATCCTCGTTCTAAGCATAATGTCTTTCGGATTATCCTTTATTTTTTGACCCAATTTCGGAGACATTTCCACCACCTCCTTTCAAGTCGTTGCTACAATTTAATTATATAATGTTGCTACATTTTGTCAAGTGTTTTCTTAAAATTCCCAAAAGAAAAAGCACCGCTTTTCTGCGATGCTCATTCTCTATTGCTTTTTATTCTTTTTCTTTTTTGATTCTATCCTTATTCCGTAATTTCCATGTAAACAGCTTTCACACAAGGGATTGTTATAGACTGCCCCAAAATACTTTTATATTTATACTCCCCTGCTGATTCGCCGTAGAATGTTACAATATCATCTTCAAGGAATTTTCCATCCTTGTTGTCTGGGCTGAGCTTTACAAACACATTATCATCCCATAAACCGTAATCACCTTCCGTAACAGGAATCAAATATTCGGAAGTGCTACTGTCAGAATCTTTCACGACCTGCCTAATTTGTCCGCGGAACTTCACTTTCTGCCCTTCGTATTCGTCTGGTTTCCTTGCCAAATCATCATAGGAAACATCTATGCACTCAGACTTGTACTGCTCAGGCGAAATATTTTCTGAATCGTCTTTTTTCCCTGAACCATCTCCGCCGCCAATCGAAGCAATCGCAATAATAATTAAAAAAATCCATGCAATAATAAATTTCAACTTACCGCCTTGCTTTTTCCGACAATTCGGGCAAATCTTAGCTTTTTTCGGAATATCTGACTGGCAATGTTTGCACTTTTTTACTTCATTTTCTTTGTTTTCCATGGTTAAACTCCTTTTCAATATTATTTTCTCGCTTCAACGTATACCTCATACTTATCAAATTCATTTTCTGGGAATAGCTCAAATTCTTCCGTAACTGTTCCGCCTGCGCTCAGTTTGTAGCTATTATCGTCTAAATATTTGTAATCAGAACCAACTACTTTCCCATTTTTGAAGAAAAATACAGTTGCCTTTACAAATTCCATATCATAGTTTCCTAAGTTTGTAGCAGTAACAAGAACCTTATCCCCTGCTTTGGAGGAAATTGTTTTCAAATCTGCGGTTGCTGATTTGAAATATGTTTCTTTTTCTGTTTTTAATGTGTATGTTGTTTTTGCAGGAACACTATCAAAAATATGTGTCAAGATAGCTGTTTCTCCACTGCCGACAACAGGAGCAGAATCAGACTTTGCCCCGATAGAATTTCCTGCCGCATCCTTTGCAACTACATTGCTTTCAATCCTCAGCGCATCTGGAGAATTATTTGTTACAAGAAGGTCATAATAAAAAGAACCGTATTTCTCATAATAGTATTCTTTTGCGCTTAATTCTGTTGTCTGATTGCTTGTTGTTTGCGTGGTATTCTGCGGCTTTTCGCCAAGATAAACTGTTTTCGTTGCGCCGTCCCATGTAACGTCTTTTCCGACTGCTTCCGCTACCGCCCTAACAGGTAGATACGTTGTGCCGTTGTAGGTGAAAGGCTCTTTGCTTGTGGAAAGCTGCTTCCCATCGACAATAATCTTGATGTTGCTAAATGATACGGGGATGTTCATATTTGCAACCTTAGCAAATGCCACCGACCCCGAACACAAGACCATTGATGCAATCACAGCACCGCAAACCATGTCTTTTAATCTTTGAAATTTCATATAAAACCCTCCTTTTTGTTTTGTCCTTCCATCATATAACACTAACAATTTTTTCGCAATATTTTTTGTCTTTTTGTGAATATTTTGCCTTTTTGGTGGGTTTTTGGGGTTCTGCTTTCAAAAAATTTTTCGCCCTATTTTTGGCAAAGAAAAAAGCACCGCATAAAGCAGTGCCATTTCTCACTTTTATCCACTGGGAAATCTTAATCATTTTTATAATACCAAAAACAGAAAACATTTTCAATATGCATTTTCGCCCTATATTCGCCCCTATAAGCCGCCTTTTTATTTCACTTGACCGATTGACCGCCAAAAAAAGAAAACGCCCTCTCACAAGCCGCAGAGGGGCAGAGAAAGCATTTCCTTATTCAACTTCTCAAGGTCGAATTTTTCAAGCCTTGACAGGTCGAAAGAATCTAATTTCATCACTCATCGTCCTCTCATACGCCATACATCTCCATTTTCGCCTTCAAATTTCCAGTTCTATAAATCACTTCCGTTGCAATTATCTTTTTAAACATAGTCGATTCCTTACTTCAAATACGATGCTTTTTTTAATTCTTCCGCATATTTTGCCGCAGTGTCCCATTGAGCATAGCACTTATTACAATATACAACCTTTTTCTTCCCAGCATACCCGACAATTTCCCAATTTGCCCTGTCCTTAACTTTGCAATGACATGCTCTGCCGCTTGCAGATGAACCAAAACCTCTTGCCACAAAAATCACTCCTTTAATCCAGCAAGTCCAAAATAGACTGCAACCCATCTTTATCCCAACCGTCATCAACTGCTACCTGTAGCAGTTCTCTAATTTCGTTGATAAACTGATATGGTGCTAATTCACGGATTTTGTTTTCCGGCAGATGAAACGCCCAAGAAATATCCATGCCGCCATGTGCATTATCACTGCTTTCAATCCAATTATTCGTTGTATTTGCAGTGGTGTACCACAGATATTCAGAAATTCCACCCCATTCTCTTGTATCCTCTGCAAATTTGATTGCCATGTTGATATAATAATCTAATGCCATGTTAAATTCTCCCTTCTTTTTTAACTTTGCTCCGCTTTCTTTTCCATTTTACCTACCCAATCCGCAGAACGTCAAGCCCTGCGGATTTCTTTTTTCTTTGGCTTGTCTCATCGGTTGGAAGGTTGCCGCCCTACCCAAGACCGCCCGGAGGCGGTTTCGACTTAATCGGCTAAAATTGCCCTTGCGGTGTTGAAAACGTAAAGTCTGTTGTGCGGATGGTGCTTAAAATCTCCATTGCTTTTTATCGTTTTCCCGATATTTTCATATTTAAGACTGACAACGATTAAATATTTTTCAAGCATTTCATCGGAACATTTCAAGCAGTTAATAGCATTTTGGATGCTGCTTTTATTGCTATTCCAGTAAATACCTTCGATTCTGCATTTCTTTTCTTCCTGTAATTTGTTAAATTCTTTCATTAAATCTTTCTTTGTCATTTTAATACCCCTTTCTTTTCCGTCTGCCATCATCAGAGCCGGGAGACTATCCCACGGCTGACGGTCATTTCTGACCGTTTCGGCTTTTATGCTACCTCCTGCCATTCGCTTTCCATCCACACATTATAGAGTTGTTCTTGACTATATTCTGTGTACCAGCAGATTTCACATTTTAATTTTTCGCTTTCTTCCTCGAATGTAATAATCAAGTTGTTTCCGACCACTTCACAGTCAATGAATTTCCCCGTTACGCCGTAGTCAATTTCAGAGTTTTTATACCAGTTGTTAATCTTTTCTTTTAAATAGTTTTTCATGGTGGATTCTCCTTTCGGTTTTCCTCTGTTGTTTTCTATGGTCTTATTATATCGCTATCGTGTTATATTTTCAATACGGAATATTAACCAAAAATAACACGATAACATTATATATTTATTGTGTAAATTATATATCGTTATCGCTATAAATATATAACGATAACATTGACACGATAACACTAAGATAACACTAATATGTTGACACGATAACATTATTATGATATCGTTATAATAAATAACACGATAACAATAAAGGAGGTTCTGAGATGACTACAAGTAAAGCACATATAAGGGCAACCGCAAAATATGAAAAGAACAACTATTTTAAAACCCTTGTCAGATTCAAAAAGGAGGACGAAGAACGAATCAGGAACGCCGCAGGGGACAGTCTGAACGGATTTATTGTTAAATGCGTATTAGACAATCTGAACGGTGAAGAATCTACAAAAGTAGCAGACACTACACCAGATACAGAAGCAGCGGAGATTGCCCCTGTAGAGCCGGAAACGTCAGAACCGACCAATCCCATACCCGATGCGGAAACGCCCGTCAGAACGCCCGAAAACGGCTTAAAACCGCTAACTATTGAGGATATTCAAGCCATGTTCGATAACAGGAAAACAGACGAAATCAGACAGGAGGAAGAAAGACAGGAACGGAAAGAACAGGAGGAACAGGAACGGCGCAAGCTGCTAGCTAATCCCGAATACGCCGCCACATACGCCCAACTTATGGCAATGGAGACCGCAGAGAAGGAAAAGAAGCGCGCCGAGATGCTCACCAGAGCGAGATTAGAAACATTGTAAATCCGACCGCCAGAAATGGCGGTTATTTTAATTGACAATTTTCTATCTTTTTCGAGATATATTTTTGTGTCTTAAAAAAGCCATATTCCATTGACTTTGTGGCTCAAAAATAGTATGATATATGAAATCAGGAAAGGAGATTGATAAATATGATTAGATTCAAATTTTCGGTTTACGAGGCGTTGGAAACAGCTGGCATTACTTCTTACACTGCTATTAAATATGGGGTATTTTCGCAAGAAACATGGCGGAAAATTAAGAAAAATGATACAAATATCAGTATGAAAACGTTAAACAATATTTGCAAAATCCTAAATATGCAGCCAGAACATTTAATCGAATACGTTCCAGATGATAATTGACAACTGTATATCTGGAAAAATCTAGCTTACTTTAGACACCGATACCCCATGCAAGCATCTGTATCTGTAAGGGGTTAAAAAGAATGTAATCTAGTATCTTACTTCATACAGTAAAACCAATGAAATCTAATATATTCAAGAATGAAATCTAAAAAAGAATTTAAGTACGTAGTAATATATTAGATCTTAAAACAAATACAGAAACCGATTAAATCATAAAAAATAAAATTCCCTATTGACAGAATGATTAAATTTTTGTATCATATCCCACAAGAAAGAAAATTGAATTTAAAAGGCATCCAGCTAACGCCGTTGCCCTGGATGACCTGAACGGCAAGGACGGCACCCCAATTTTTTACAGAGATACCAACACGCCACAGGACGAGAGTAAAATCTTTTTCTGTGGCTTTTTTAATTTACCGCAGCAGGAACGAGGAAGGAGGCGCGGAGCATGGAAAATAAAATTTATGATTCAGAAATCGAGGCTTGCCTAGATTCATTTTGTGCTGAAAAGGGAATTGCGGACATGTCCAAGGAGTCTCAGGGCATATGGAATGCCGCCTTGATGTATATTAAAAAAAATGTATTCCCAGACACAAAACAGTTAAAATCTAGTATTTTATTCAAAAATGGTATAGGAGCAATGAGCAATTGTAATGCCTATGACTATGAGCTTGTAGACCATATCTGCGATATATATATATATATATCCCTGATGAATGATAAAGAAGTATCTATCAATGGGTTTAGTTTTTTAACAGGGATAAGTAGAGATGCAATAAAAGAATGGGGAAATGGTAATAAAAAACTAAGTGATAAAGCTTTCAAAATTTACAAAAAGCTAGTAGATGTAAGGCTTGAGAGTTTATCGGGCAAACTAGCCACAGGAAAGCAGAACCCTGTAGGCGTTATCGCAATCCTAAATCACTTTTACGGTTGGAACAGCCCATATGCGCCAGATGCTAACAGACATCGCACCGCCCTATCAGCTGCCGAACTTCCGAGGCTGAACGAGGTTAAAACTGTTGAGGTTGCACAAGATGCAGACAGATTGACGGACAACGGCAACGAATAAATCAATATCTAGTTTAAAATAAATGCTTGACACAAGATATTGATTGCAATTTATTCGCATAACTTTTATTTTGCGAATAAATATAAAAAATAATAACCAATACGACTGAATGGCGGTTGTTGCGGCTTGAATGATTCCACCGCTGAAAATGGATGGGGAGTGGGGGTCTGGATGGGGACAAAAAAACCCCCGCCTTAGTCCCACAAATATCCGCAAAAACAAAAAGCCCCCATCTGCACAAAGGAGTGAACAATATGCTTTCTTTAAACCCGTTTAGAAGAATTAAGGATTTAGAATTCGAAGTTGGTTTACGAGATGATACAATCAAAGACCTGAAAAACACGATTGAGAGGTTAGAATCTCCTACAAGACCAAAGTATCATCCAAATGAAACCTGTACTGACTGCGAATATTGCATTGTTGAGGAGCAGACACACTATAAAGGCTATTTTTGCAGACTAAATAATAACTGTGAAGATTACACTTTGAAAGAGTGAGTGGGCGGTGTCGCAAATGTATGATGAAAAAGAATGTTGTGCTAAGTGCAGATATGCCAGTATAGACCGTGAGTTGCTTTTTACTTGCAATAACGAGAATAGCGACTATTACACAGATTATACGGAATATGATTATGGCTGTGATTATTTTGAGCCGAAGGAGTGAACCACATGAGAATTTTAAGTCAAGACAAAACAGTTTCCGTTGATGAAAGCGGAGTTCCTTTGTTAGTTTCTGAAGATTCTGTTATAGCCGTTCCGTCAGTTGAGCCTATCCTTCTTGGAGAATATAAGAGCAAAGAGCGAGCAATGGAAGTGCTTGCAGATATTCACGCCCTGTATGAAGAACTCCCCTTCTCTGGCAGTACAGTTTTTCATATGCCAGAGGAATAAACACTGATATGTCCCCTGTTTGTTGCGCTTGTCTTTGAGCGGTTTAGTTCATGACTGTACGGCGATTATGACAAGAAACAAGGCGGCTATAGACGCTGATTTTCGGACGCAGGGTATTATATATGCACCAGTAGTTTAATGGCGAGAACGTCAGACTTCCAATCTAACGGCGTGGGTTCGATTCCCATCTGGTGCTTTTCATCGGGTTTTGTATATTTTCCCGATGGATAACACGACCTTTCACCCACTAGGGGAATCCTGTTAAGAGCCATCGCACGGCTCGGTGGGTTTTTGGCTTGTATGCTTTTGGGACTGGCAGCAAGACCAAACACTAACTTCATATCTGGGGCGTTTAACGGCATCACGCCCCACTCTGGATTCTTAGCTCAGCTGGTCAGAGCATCCGGCTCATAACCGGACGGTCCTCGGTTCAAGTCCGAGAGAATCCACTTGCGGTCTTTCGGTATCGTGGGTTATCGTGCCCATTGATTTTGCTGACTGACCGTGCCCCATACAAATTTTTATCCCCTTCTTTTTGTCAGTCCGTTTTTGAGGTTTCGTGACTGACATTAAACTCAAAACTGAAAAACCGATAATTAGCCAACATACCGAAACGGTTATAACGGCGTGGTCTTGAAAACCATTGTGTCGGTTAAAATCCGACATGGGGGTTCAAATCCCTCTGTTGGCGATTGGGTTCACGATGAAAACCTTACTCGCAACCTTATGGGTTAAAATCGTTGTAAAAATGCGTGGTCGAAAGCAGTCTTTTAAGTCTGCGATAAAGCGGACCGGTATCGAGTTATTAGCCTGTGAGTAGACATGGCATAATTCAAAATTGAATTATGGTAGATGGTGGCGGAATAGGTATACGCTTGGAGTTCCCATTATGAATAATAATGCCAAGAAAGCACTCCCAACGGGACACAGGGAGATAGGTCTTTTATGCGTGGTGCAAATCCACGCCCATCTAATAGGTCTGGTAGCACCAGAATAGAGTGTTGGTTGCATGAATCCCACTTGAATTAAAAAAATGCCGATGGCAGATTGGATGTCACCCTTTCTGCCTATCGGAGACGCACACGTTATCCCGATTATTTGATTGAAAACGAAAGGCGGTGTTTGCAATGGCGCAAGGCGTAAAAACCATAAGCAAGAAAAAATTCTTTGAAGCATTTGAATCGTTCTGTAGCGGTCGGATGACGCTTTCCAAAGCTGCGAGATATATCGGCATCAGCGTGCCTACTGCATCAAAATATTTCAATATGCACATAAAGGGAGAGCCGTTTCCAGATACACTGTTTGGCACTGACGAGCAACAGGAAATGTTAGAAAAATGATAATTTGCCTATGAGAGAGAAATCGATAACAGGTAAATACATAGGGAACGCCATAGGATACTGTCACTGTAAGGCGCATACTGGGGCGTTAAACAAGGAGCTTGCTTATAAGCATAAATGTATTGCTAAGCGGTGCAAATGGCTTGAGAAGTACAATGATGAGGCGTGGAGAAGGAAAGAAAGGTATGTGAGGTAATGAAAAGCAAAACGCTTGAAGAATTGGCGGAAGAAGCCGTTGATAATGCGCTGAGCAACGTTGAAATTAGCGGCGTTCATTTCAGAGAGTTTGTTGAAAAATTCGGAAACGCCCACGAAAATACGAAATGCAATTTAACCAGTTGTGAATATAACTCTGGAAGTTGTTGCACAAATCAAGAAGAAAGAAAGCATTGTGTGACTGTATCAAAATCTATTTTGGGAATTTAAGATAGTTGGAGGAAATGATATGAAAAAAATTTGTTGCTTGGTAGCAATAGGTTTCGCTTTAGTTTGCGCAATGACTGGTGCTGCAACTATTGGCAAAATGATTGCAAATACTAGAAACGCCACAAAAGGAGTGGTTCATAGAACCATTACCGTGTATACAGCAGATGGAAAGAAAATAGCAAATTATGAAGGGAAAATCGATATTGATACAAACGACGGCGGTTATGTTAAATTTGATTTTGATGGGAAAAGATATATTTACTACAACTGCTTTGTGGAAACCATTGCAGACATAAACTAAAAACAATTACCGACTAACAATTTGGAAGTTAGCCGCTAACCCTAAACATCTGAGGGCAAAGGATTTTTGCACCTTTGCTTATTTGAGCGGAGGTGCTTTTTTTAATGGCAAGTTTTGAATTGATAAGTGCCGTACAGGACTACGAGAAATACATAGAAAAAAATGGAATCAATGAACAGGTTATAGATGTCTATTGCGAAGCTGTGAATACGGCGTTCGCGAACGAAAAAGATATTGCCTATGGATTGGAACTGTCCGCACGGTGCAAGGAAATCATTGAAACATACTGCCTGAATTCTTCTGGCGGTACTATCTGGGATTTGGAGAAGTACGCGTTTTCAGAAAAGGTAGATTATGAAATCATCGAGAGATTTTATTCCGTCCTGCTTCTGGAAGCACAGAATAAGAACGTAGATAGTTTCTTTCGATATATTGAGCGGAAAAGAGACCCGAAGGAACGGTTTTATATGCCAAGGCGGAAACAGTTCTTAAAAATTGGTCTGGTAGATGCACTGCAAGGGATGATTGATGATAAGTACGATATTCTGTGTATCAGCCTAATTCCTGGGGCCGGGAAAACGACAATCGAGAAATTCTTCAATGCCGCGATTATCGGTTGGTATCCGAAGGACTTCAATCTGTTTTATTCTCATAGCGGTGATATTACCAGAATGTATTACGATGGCATGTACGATATTGTCACCAACGCGGATGAATACGCATGGAATGAAATATTCCCTAACCTTAGCGTGACGAACACGAACGCCAAGATGGAGCAGTTTAATGTCGGGAAATATAAGCCGTTCCCCTCTGTTCAGTGTACATCCGTAGGTAGTAAGAACGCCGGTAAGGTTCGTGCATCGAAATTTCTGCTTGTTGACGATATGATAGGCGGTATCGAAGAAGCAATGAACCCTATGATACTTGATAAGCTGTGGAACAAATACGCTGTTGACGCAAGACAGAGAAAAATACAGGACACTACGGGGCATAACTGCAAGGAGATACATATTGCTACCAGATGGAGTGTTCATGACGTTATCGGGCGCATACAGAATATGTATGAGGGCAACTCAAGGGTAAAGGTAATTTCGGTTCCTGACATCGACCCTGTAACAGGAGAAAGCAATTTTGATTATGAGTTTTCCGGGTTCGATGTCGCGTTTTTTGAAGACCAGCAACTATTGATGGACGATATTTCCTACAGGTGCCTATATAAACAGGAGCCCATTGAGCGAGAGGGTCTGGTATTCCCTGATGACAAGATACGCCGATACCTCAATCTTCCACACGGAGAGCCGGATATTATCACTGCACAGTGCGACACGAAAGGAAAAGGAACGGACTATTTTGTCCTGCCAATCCTGCAAAAATACGGTGATGACTACTACTGCGTGGATTGCGTTTGCGATAATACCGCAGACTATGAAATGCAGTACGAAAACGCCGCAAATGCTATTGTTAATAATGGAGTACAGGAGTGCGAATTTGAGCGAAACGCAGGCGGAGACAGGGTTGCTATGGAAGTGAATAAACGTGTAGAGGCTAAGGGTTGGATTTGCAATATTACAGATACGCCGACAGAGACAAACAAAGAAGCAAGGATTTTTCAGTGCTCAAACTGGATCCTGCAACACATTATTTTTAAAGATCAGTCCTTGTATACGCCTAAAGAACCATACGGAGTTATGATGTCTCTTCTAAAACGATATTCAGTAAGCGGAAAGAAGCAGCTCGATGACGTTCCAGACGTATTCTCGAACTTCGCGGTCAGAATTACGAAGGGTGCTAGAACCGCAAAAGTAGAAGCGGCTATCAATCCATTCAGAGGGGGTATGTCTTGGTGACGAAAGAAATCTTGAAACAATACACTGATTTACAACAGGAATGCGTTGAGGTGCGAGAGAAAATAAACACCCTTGAAAAACAGATAGCAAGAATCGAGCAAGACGGTAGCGTCAGAGATAAGGTTTCTGGTGGAATTGGGGGTTGGCAGAGTTTTACCATTGAAGGATTTCCCTATCCTGAATACAACCGTAAGAAAGCCTTGCTCTATTCCAGAAAAGCTACACTTTGCGCCCTAGAAATGGAAATCATGGAAACTATCAATCAGATAGAATCATTTATTGCGACCGTTGAGGACAGCCACATGCGGCGCATTATTCATCTTAGATTTGTCGATGGGTTGTCTTGGGGGGATGTCGCAAAACGTATCGGCGGAAATACAGAGGACAGCGTCAAGAAAATGTTCTATCGTTTTCTTGAAAAGTGATAAGTTGTCCCCAATGTCCCGAAAAAATCTGCTATAGTTACAATAAAGAATAATGCGAACGGACAAACACTGGTGCTTGCCAGTGTTTTTTGTTTTGTCTTTTTTGGAAAGGAGGTGCTTTATGAATAGTAGAACACTTCAAGATATCCTACGTGGGTGCTATGGCAGAAAAGTAGCGTATACGGACGTAGAAAAGATAACGCCTGATAATATCATAAGTGTACTTGGCAAGTGCATAGGCGTTTTTAATCTCAATAAAACAGCGATTGATTACCTCTGGCACTACTACAAAGGCGACCAGCCGATACGTTATCGCCAGAAGATTGTGCGTGACGATATTATAAATAAGATTGTGGAAAACCACGCCTATGAGATTGTACAGTTCAAGGTCGGTCAGACCTACGGCGAACCTGTACAGTTTGTTAGCCGCAAGGATGATGAGCGGATAAACAAGGCTGTAGATATTCTGAATGATTACATGGTTGATGTTGATAAACAGTCCAAAGATATTAAATCTGGTGAATGGCAGTCCGCAACAGGCACTTCCTTTAAGGCGGCGCAGTTTTCGGATGGAGATATAAAATTTCGCATTGTATCCCCCACTCCGTTAAATACCTTTGTTATTTACAACCGCAGCACAGAAGAACCGATACTGGCTGTGCAGGAATTGAAAAATAAGAATGGCGAATGGTATAAATTGTGCTTCACTGAAACACATTCCTGCGAAATACATAATTCGGAGGTTACGAATTGGAAACTTCATGCTTTCGGCGGCATACCGATTGTGGAATACCCAAATAACCATGAGAGGTTGTCGGATATTGAGCTTGTCATTGATATCCTAGATTCCATAAACAACATGCAGTCAAACCGCATGGATTCTATTGAGCAGTTCGTTCAGTCATGGGTGAAATTCGTAAACTGTGATGTGGATAGCGAGACATATCAGAAAATGAAACAGCAGGGCGCATTGGTTGTCAAGTCGAATAACGGCGAAAACAAAGCGGATGTCGATATTATGACACAGGAATTGAACCAGACGGAATCACAGGTTGCAAAGGATGACCTGTGGGACAACGCCCTTTCCATTCTCGCCATTCCGAATAAAAATAACAATAACTCTGGTGGAGACACACAGGGGGCGGTGCAGCTTCGTAATGGTTGGGATTTCTCCAAGACGAGAGCGAAACTGAAAGACCCTATTGTAAAATCGGCAGAGAAACGCCTTGCAAAAGTTGTGCTGAACATCATACGCATTAAGCATGAGGATTTAGGCATTACCACAAGGGATTTTGATGTGCAGATAAACCATAGTCCGCAGGACAATATGTATACAAAATCACAGACACTTTATCAGCTGTTGCAGGCAGGGATACACCCTCTTATCGCGGTTAAGACGGTCGGTTTGTGGGGGGATTCCGAAAAAACCTTCCTTCTTTCTAAGCCTTACATGGACGCTTTGTGGCAGACAGCAGAAGAAAAGGAAGAACAGGAACGCAAGGCGGCAGAGATTGCGAAACAATCTCAAGTAGTTGCAGAAGAATAAAGAGGTGGTTTCATGTCAAGAATCCCGAATGATGAATTACATACAGAGAAAATTGTATATGAAACCTATTTCGGCGAAATGGAAATATCTGACGAAGAAAAGAAAGAACGGCTCGAGTTGGCGAAAGAACTTGAGCCGATTTTTATTTCTTTTTTTTATGCTTTCTTGGAATCTGGTGAGGGCGAAGAAGATTTTCTTCAAAGTCTTTCCGCTGAATACGAAAAGGCGGCGTTGAAGTTCCTAAAGGTCAGAGAGCCACCAGCATACATAAAAGAATACTCGGAGAAAATCACAGAAGATATTATCCGAACAACCGTTGAAAATAAGGATACGCCCTACTTTACTTCTATTGACCGCGCTATGAATATTGCGGCGAATGAAGCGAATACCATTGGCAACTACCGAGAATACACCAGAATGGTTAAGCAAGGCTATAAATACAAGACTTGGATAACCATGCGTGATGATAAGGTGCGGCATACACACGCCGAAGCGAATGGATATAAAGTCGGGATATTCGATTCTTTTCATATTGGGGCATCTGAAATGTCCTTCCCTCGTGACTACTCTTTAGGGGCAAGCGCGGAGGAAATTGTAAATTGCAGATGCAGTCTTAAATATACGAAAACTTAAACAGTCCTTAGGGGCTGTTTTTTGTTTGCAAAAAATTAAGCAGCTATGCGGTAAATAGCAAAACTCAGCAGGTGCGACCTGCGGTAACAAAAGCGTGAGTAAAAGAACAGGAGGTAATAACCATGAAACGAGAAGATGTGCTGAAACTTTTTCCAGAGGCAACAGATGAGCAGATTACAAATCTGCTGAATCAGAGCAACAAGGAAGTCTTGACCGAAAAAAACAAGGCGGCGCAGTACAAGGAAAAAGCCGATAAGGCGGATGAATTACAGGCAAAGATTGACGAATTGGAATCCAATGGTCTGTCTGAAACTGAAAAAGCAAACAAAGCGTTGGAAACAGCAAACGCCAGAATTGCAGAGCTTGAAAAGGCGCAGACATTGGCAAACCAGAGAGCGGCGGCGGCTGAAAAATTCAAAGTAACCGCTGAACAGGCGGCGCAGATTGTAAAGGAGGATGGCACATTCGATTATGACATTCTCGGTCAGATTATTACCGAAAAAGAAACGGCAGCAGCTAAAGCCAAGGAAGATGAAATTGCGGCAGGCAGTCAGAATCCCGGCGGCGGTACTGGCGGAAACGGAAAAGAAGAAACGGACGCTGAAAAGATGGCAAAGGAAATTGGTGGTGCCTTTTCCGATGCAAATAAAACGGCGGAATCCGTATTGAAAAATTATATGTAAGGAGGATGAAAAAATGAAGTTTAAAGAATCAAGTGTAACTACGCAAAAGGAAATTCTGAAAAGAAAACTTGGCGGTGAATTGTTCACACCTGTAACTTTGGACGCATCTGCGTTTACAGATGGTGTTTGCAAGGCTGGGAATCCTATTTCCGCAGAGGGGAAAAAGGTAAATGGTGGAAGTGGTGATTCGGCGGCAGTCGGTATCCTGCTTTATGACGTGTACGATTCTAACCCCAACGGAACTATCATCAAGGCTTTTGCTTGCGTGAATGAAGCAAATGCGAACGCGAACGCAGGAATCACGATTGCAACAGAGGCGAAAACTGCCATGCCACTGATTGTATTTGAATAAGGAGGTGTAAAGTAATGAACATTAGAGACGTATATAACGCAAAGGCGATTGCCCTTGTGCAGACAGAGGTTGCGAGTAACAGAATCCCCTATCTTGGTGAAGGTCTGTTCCCTGCGAAAAAGAAAATGGGTCTTGACCTGAAATGGATTAAAACGTCAAAAGGTCTGCCTGTTTCTTTGTCTCCTTCTAACTTTGATGCAAACTCTACAATCAGAAGTAGGGGAGGCTTCATTGTTAAAGAAACTGAAATGCCGTTCTTCCGTGAATCCATGATTGTGAAGGAAATTGATGAGCAGGAAATCATGCGTGTGCAGGATTCTTCAGACCCTTACGCAGCAGATGTTTTGAGCAGAATTTTTGACGATGCAAACACTCTGATTGAAGGTGCGAATGTTGTGCCGGAAAGAATGATTATGCAGTTGCTCTCCCCTGCTGATGGTTCTCCTAAGATTTCCATTGAGGCAAACGGCGTTGCGCACGCATTCAATTATGACCCAGATGGAGAGTACAAGAAAACAAACTTTGCGGAGCTGACTGAAACAACTGACAAGTGGTCTGATACCGAAAACTCTGATCCTCTCGACGATGTTTCTGTGGGACTGGATTCTGTTGAAGCAAAAACTGGCGAAAGACCTTCTATCTTGATTGTTTCCAGAAAGACCATGGGCTATCTGAAACAGAACAAGAAAATCAAATCCGCAATTTTGGCGCAGAATGCAACGGCAAATATCTTTATGAACGATAACAGAGTGAAGGAAATTTTCTCTGCTGAACTGGGCGTAAATATTATCGTTTACCCCAAACAGTACAAAAACGAAGAAGGAACAGTTGCTAAATTCTATCCCGATGGTTTCGCAACACTGATTCCTAACGGCGCACTGGGTAACACATGGTACGGAACAACACCAGAAGAACGTACACTGATGGGAAGTAAGGAAGCGGATGTGTCCATTGTAAATACAGGTGTTGCGGTTTCTGTTACAGTGACAAGCGACCCTGTTCATACAAAGACAACTGCATCCGAAATTGTACTGCCCTCTTACGAAAGAATGGATAGCGTTTTCGTTATCAAGTGCTATTGATAAGGAGGAGAACGCCATGAAGTACGGACACATAGTAAAACACAAGGGTGTATGGTATGCCGCAGGAGAAGAAGTGCCTGATACTAACGAGAAAGCGGAAGGAAAGAAATATTCCAAAAGCGAAATCGCTCGTATGCCTGTCAATGAACTGCGGCAGTTGGCGTTGAACACAGGTGTTGATGGAGCAGAAGAAATGAACGGCACAGAACTGAAACATTATCTCTTGTCCGTATTCGGACTGTAAAGGAGTGATTGCTTATGGCTGATTACAGCATTTTGGAGCAAGTAAAAATCAGACTGCGGCAGTTTCACGTTGAAGATGATGATACTGTGGTATTCGACAAGAAGGAAGAAAATCCGCTTTTGAACCAACTGATAGAACAGGCGAAAAAGGAGATTGCCATAAAGCGTATGTATCCAGATACATACACAGAGGATGATATTTCCAAGGATTTGAAAAGATTTGAGAACAATATCGTTGACTTGGCAGTATATGACCGCTCACAGGCAGGAGAAGCCTATATGGCAAGCTATTCTGAAAACGGAGTGAGCCGTTCTTGGAAGAATAGAGAGGATTTGTTCTTTGGCGTATACCCTTTTGTAAAGGTTCTGTAAAGTGGTTAAAGCAAACCAGCTTTAGTCGTTTTTAGTGCGTTGCCGTTTCAAAATGTTAAGTATACTTTCAATAATTCTATAGAATTATGAAAGTTTGAGCGAAAATAAATGAAATTTCATTAAATTTTCTACTTAATTTCAATTAAATTCGATAGATTTTAATTTATTGGAAAACGGCAGCAGGGGCGCATCGTATTATGTGGCGGTGGGCTGATGCGCAATTATTAAGCAGAAAGGCGGTACAGAAATGCAAGTCGAAATAGCATACCTCATAAGTATAGTATCTTTGGCATTTTCCGTCTTTTTCGGGTTGAAAAGTAGCAAGCATACAGACACAAAGGATATTGAGGAGCGTGTGAAGGATAACACCAGAATCAATATGAAACTGGATGCTATCGCAGGAACAACACAGGAAATAAAGTCGGAAATATCCACAATGAGAGAAGAAATCAATAAGCACAATGATAAGATTATCAAGTTGGAGCAGAGCCTTAAATCTGCACATCATAGGCTTGATACTCTTGAGGAACGAATGAATCATGAGTAGGTGGTTTTCAAATGCTCGATATTAACAGACAAAAGATGTTCTATGCAAAGCAAATTGGTCAAGTACCTGTTTATGATACTGACGAGGAAGGAAATTTGAAATACATCACTGTGGACGGAAACAAAGTACCGATAGAAACAGGGGAATACACAATGGGATACGATGTACCAGTTCCCTTCTATTCTTCAATCAGCAACAAATTGAGCGAATCTCTTATTAAGGAGTTTGGTGTTGATAATTCAACAAATTTCGTTCAGATAGTCGACGACAAGGGAAAACTTCCTTTGTCTGTCGGGGATTTGGTGTGGAAGAAATCAGCGGTGCGGTATAAAGCGGCAATGGTCGATAAGACAAGTTGTGATTACATTGTCAAAGGCGTTGCGGATGAAGGTCTGACGGTTGATTTGTTTCTATTGCAAAAGAATGTAAAGTAGGTGGTTCTATGCCGAAGAAAATATCAATCAATATCATGTCCAATAAGTCCATCCAGAACGCCGTAAAAGAGGTTGAGAACTACGCATATAGTTTAACCGATAAATGTAATCTACTTGCGAAAAAACTCGCTCAAATCGGCGTACAGACCGCCAAAATGAAGGTTGCTCAATATGATGCTGTTTATACAGGAGAACTTCTTAGCAGTATCAATTATGAGCAAGGGGCGGTTATTAAAAAAGGTGCAACGTGGATTGTGTACACTGGATGCGTTTGGGCAAAATTTATTGAATTCGGTACAGCCGTTGTCGGGAAGGAAAATCCGCATCCCGATATTGGCATTGTTGGTTGGAAGTATGACGTAAATAATCATGGAGAAAAAGGATGGTTTTACTTTCGTGACGGCGAATGGCACTGGACAAAGGGTATGCCCTCTCGCCCATTTATGTATGAAACTTCCATAGAATTAGCAGAAAAGATTGCGGAAGTTGCAAAGGAGGTGTTTGGTTGAGTGATAATTCATGGGCTTATGACCTTGGAACGGTTGTGTTTTCAATCGTAAAGGCGAAAGCCAAGCCAAAATTGGAATCGAAATATCCGACCATATACTTCACAAGCAACGGAAAGAAGTTAAGTGATGCTATCTTCCCTACCGTCTATATTCATCGTATGGCGGCAGCGGAGCGTGGAACAGACCTTGAGGGACTTTCCGTCAATGCAACCTTGGAAACCTTCCAAGTGGATGTATTCACAAACACAAGTCAATCGGATGTAGGCAGAATAATGTCTGTTGTAGCAGATGTATTCAAGGAAATGCGGTTTAAGGTTATCGCCCTTCCAGAATTTAATGAGGGAGATACATACAGAAGCACCGCAAGATTCCAAAGAGTAATAGGAGCAAATGACAGTTTAACGTGATAAAGCCGTTTAGGGCTTTATTTTTTTATGCAAAAAAGGAGGAATGAAATATGGCAGTAGCAGGTATTTCCAGTTTGGGAATCACATTCGGTTACGGTGTGGAAACCACAGCGGGAACAAAACCGGCAAGCTTTAAAAAGCTGACAAGAATAAATACTATCGGCGGCATTACCATTGAGCCAGAACAGATTGACGCTTCTGCATTGGAGGATGAAATCACAAGATACGTTAAGGGTAGAGCTGATACAGGCGGCTCTTTCAATATCACTGTAAACCTTACAGATGATACAAGAAAAGAATGGGAGAATCTGATTACAGAATACAAGGGTTTGACAGGCGGCAAAAGAATGTGGTTTGAAACAATCGTGCCTGGTTTTGAAAACTCTTTCTTTGTCGTGGCACAGCCGCCCGAGCAGATTCCACAGCCAGAAATCAGCCAGAACGAACTTTTGACAGTTGAAATGCCGCTGACGATTGAAGAATATAAGGGCATGGATGCTACGGTTGCGTTCACGGGGGAATAAAACGCTATTCGCAGAATGAACAGGCTGTGACGGATAGCGAAGAAAACGCCAATTCAGCCGAATATTACTACTAATAAAACTTAAAGGGATGGAGAAAGACCCATCCCTTTTTTATTTGTTCAGAAAAAGGAGTTATGCAAATGAAAAACTTTACCATTAACAAAAAAGTGTATAAGGCAAAAGAATTTGATTTTAACCTTGTTTGTGACTTGGAGGACGAGGGTGTTTCTCTTGAGGTCATGCAGGATAAACCCATGTCTATGATGAGGGCGTATTTCGGTATCTGTGCTGGCATTGGAAGAAGTGCAGCCGGGGAAGAAATGCAGAAACACATTGTTTCTGGCGGAAGTTTTGAAGAAATGGCAGAAGCTATGTCTGACGCTATGGAACAGTCTGATTTTTTTCGGGCTGCCAACAAGACAACGGAAGCGGAAACTGCGGAAAATCAGAGCAAAGCGGAATAAGAAAAAAATACAAATCGTTTCGTGAGTTGTTGACTGCTGAATGGTTTCCACAGGCATACTCTATCGGGGTTTCGTGGGATGAATTTTGGAGAATGAATCCAAGGATATTGTCTGCGATTGCAGAGGGGTACAACCAACGTGTCAGAAACGAAGATTACATGAATTGGATAAACGGTCAGTATATGCTTTCTGCTGTAATTGTCGGTGTAGAGCGAAATTTGGCAGGGAGAAAAGCAAAATCCGAATATCCCAAAAATCCGTTCTTTGAAGAAATCGAAAAGCAGAACAAACCTCTTTCCGATGATGAATTGCAAAAACAGCGTGAATTGTTTGTTGAGCGTTTGAAAACCATGCAGTCTAACTTTGAAATCTCTCATGGGAAGGTGGTGGAAATGAATAATGAGTGAAATAGATAAACTTGAGATAAAGATTGTGGCGGATGCCGAAGAAGCGGAAAAGTCTGTCAAAAAGTTAAGCAAGACTATTGATGGTATCGGGAAAACAGGAGATTCCACAAAACAGATTCGTGAAATTAAATCTGCTTTGGAGAGCATTAAAACGCCAGAAATAGAGATTAACGGAATAAAAGAATTTGCGAAACAAGCAAGAATCATAGCACAAAACTTTTCAAAAGCCGCAAAAAGCGCAAAGGAAATCGGTATTGCGTTAAAAGGCGTGAATCTCGGACAACTCACAAAAAAGTCAAAAAAAGAATCTGCACCTGTTGAAGATTATAGTCATTTGAAGGACATTCCTATTTTTGACATAGGCAAGCAGATTAACGGAAAGCCGATACAGGATGCCGCAGAATCTATGTCTGATTTAACGAGCGAAACAAGCAGTGCCGTTTCCGTTGCAGGGCAGCTTGCCGCCGCAATGGGACGCGTTTCTGAAAACGCCGCAAAAACAGACAGATTTTCTGGAATAGAAAAGGAGATTTCAAAAAATCTTGGCATGACAGGCGTTCTGGATATTGATAATGGGAAATTCGCTGAAACCATAGAGGAATCAAAAAGCCTTATCAATGGATTTAGAGTTGACTTAGAAAAACTCGGACTTAGCGAAATTAAGTTTCCGGAAGTCGAAAAGGCAGAACGAGAATTTAAAAATATGGAAAATACGGTTAGAGTTCTGACCGAAACCATAGAAGAATTAAAAGCGTCTGGTGCAAATGCCAAACAGTTAAAGCCGCTTGAAAAGCAGTTGGAGAGAATAAGCCAAAAATCAAAAATAACAAATCTTAATCTGAAAGATACTATCGCGCTTGCACGCTCTAAAATACCGAACATTCAAGAGGGTTTGCAGGAAAATCAGAGTAAAAAAACGCAACGAGAAGGAGCGAGGAAACGCTCAAATAAATCTCGCGGGCGTTCATCCGGTGGGATTTTTGGTCGCTCTGGCGGTCGAAATAGCTTTTCTTTGCCAAAAATGGTTGGTATGTCTGTACTGTACTCCACTGTATTTCAGCTGATTGGTACCATACAGTCTGCATTTGCAGAAGGTATGCAGAGTTTAGCGCAGTACAGCCAATCGGTAAACGCCAATATTTCCTCTATGATGTCCGCTTTAATGCAGTTGAGAAACGCATTTGCGGCGGCGTTTGAGCCTATTCTTTCTGTTGTCGCACCCTACCTTGCTACTTTCATTAGTTGGCTTGCGAAGGCAATCAATATGTTGGGGCAATTCATTGCGGCACTTACGGGCAAAGGGTATGCGGTACAGGCTAAAAAAGTGCAGATGGACTACGCGAAAAGTCTGCAAAAAACGGCAGGCGGCGCAGGAAAAGCGGCTAAGGCATTAAAGGAAATGCAGGACTATACGCTTGGATTTGACGAATTGCACATCATAGATACCAAGCAGAACGATAGCGGCGGTGCTGGTGGCAGTGGTGGTGGCGGTGCAGGAGAACTTCTCCCTACCGATATGTTTGAAACGGTTGAGATTGATTCCAAGATAAAGGGTCTTGCTGACAGAGTAAAAGAAGCATTTAAAACGGGGGACTTTTACAGTCTTGGTGCTGATTTGGGGAAAAAATTACAAGATGCGCTCGGCAGTATCGACTGGGATGCAATATATAAAAAGGCAGACAAATTCGGAACAGGATTGGCAAGTTTTTTGAATGGCTTAATATCTCCAGACACTTTTTCTGCTTTAGGAGCAACAATAGCAGGAGCTTTGAATACTGCATTGCATTTCCTTGATTCGTTTGGCACTAAATTTGATTGGTCTAATTTCGGGCTGTCCATAGCAGCTGGAATTAACACGTTTTTCTCCACTTTCGATTTTGTCCTTGCCGCGGATACGGCTAATAAATGGATAAACGGTATTTTAACCACATTGATAAAAGCCGTACAGGGTACAGATTGGGCAATGATAGGAGAAAAAATTGGAACATTCATAAAGGAAATTGATTTTGTCACCATTCTGTCCAATATCGGAACACTGATATTTGAAGCAATAACAGCGGCACTTAAAGCGTGGAATGGTTTTGTTGATGTTGCGCCGATAGAATCAACTATCATAGCCGCTGTTGCGTTATTGAAGTTTACTGGTCTGGGTGCTTCAATAGCCAAAGCAATCGCAGCACAGATAGCAGGCTCGGAGATTGTTACTGGTATAGGAACTGCTATTGCTGGTCTTGGACCGAAGATTGCAGGATTTATATTAAGTCCTTGGACGCTTGCCATAGGGGCGGCTATATTAGCCGTTTTTATGACTATAAAGCATTGGGATGAGATAAAAGAGTTTCTTGCGAAGTTGTGGGATGGTATTAAGAAAACAGTAGTCGAAGTATGGGACTCTATTAAAAATTTCTTCAAAACAACATGGGATGAGATTGTAAGCTACTACCCAGAGAAATGGAATGAATTAAAGACGGCAACCTCTGAATTGTGGGAAGCCGTCAAAACAACCATTTCTGAAAAATGGACTGCAATTAAGAATTTCTTCACGGAAACAATACCGCAGATTATAAGTGATATTGTTGGTTGGTTCTCTGAATTGCCATCTAAAATTGGCACTGCAATTTCAACTTTAATATCCTCCATCTTCCCTACATGGGGAAATGATATCTCAACTTGGATTTCATCTTCAATACCAGAAAAAATCAAAATGATTATCGACCTGTTTAAAGGAATACCACAGGGCGTATACAATGCCGTAACATCCATGGGACGCACGATTGAGAAAATCGGCAAATGGATGTGGGAGGGCATTAAAAAAGGTTTGCTTTCTTTAGTGCCTTCTGGTGTGAAGGAAGTTGTAAGTGGAATACTTAGTGGCACAAAGAGCGCGGCAGAAATCCACTCCCCATCCAAACTGTTTAAACGAGAGGTCGGTGCTTATCTGGGCGCAGGTATCGTTGAAGGTATGGAAGAATCTGTCAAGGGCGCAGGCAGTGTTATTGATGAAATCGTAGACAAAGTATCTGGCGGTGGTAGCCTTGCACCTGTTGTATCGATTGAAGCACCAGACATTTCACAGTGGAACGAAGTATGGGACATTACTCGTGCAAAATTTAGCGAAACGAAAGCCGCTATCACATCTGAAATGCAGAACTTCTACACACAGATAAACGCACTGTCATTGACATTTGGAAACACGTTCAAGACAAGCATGAGCGAATACCTTAACAAAACCTATGACGGCATTTACAACACGTTTGATGCTATCAGACAGACCTTGCAGCAAGTTTCTGACGAGGTCACAAGGATGCTGAACCAGATGGTTTCGGACGCAAACTCACTGGCAGGATTGACTGGTAAAAAATACAGTCATGTCGGCGGCTACACCATGCAACAGGCGCAGCGTTTCAATATAGAAATGTTTGCGAATGGCGGTTTCCCTCGGTCTGGCGAATTGTTTGTTGCAAGAGAGGCAGGACCGGAACTGGTCGGAAGTATTGGCGGCAAAACAGCCGTTGGCGGCAATGACCAGATAGAACGTGCGATTTTCAATGCCGTTTTAACGGCTATGTCACAGGCAATGGCGAACGGCAGCAGTCAGCCAATCGAACTGAACCAGAAGATTGAACTGGATGGTGACGTTATCTATAACAATCAACAAAGAGTATCCGCAAGACGAGGGATCAACTTTGGTCTTGGGGCATTTCAAAGGTAGGTGGTTTTTGTGGCAGTAATCAGATATAACGGCACAGAAATTACCTGTCCTTCTGTGCAGGAATACGAAGGTCAACAGATGGTTGACAGCGGCAGAAATGCAAGAGGCGTTGTGGTGGCTCAAAAGATAAACCGCCGCCAAGTAAAATTGACATTGGAGTGGAAGGTTATTTATCCAAAGGAATTGCAGAAGATTTTGCAGCTGGTCGAAACTTTCATAGGCGAAGTGACCTATTATGACCCGAAGGAAGGGAAATTCATCACAAGGGAAATGTATTGGGGAGATTATTCCGTTTCTACATATTGGGTGTCCGAGAATGGCACACCGAAAATGTTTACAGGTCTGAAAGCCTCGCTTATAGATACAGGGAAGTAAGGCGGTGGTTTTATGTATCCAGTAACAGCAAAATGGAAAGAGGAAACAGAGCAAACGCTCCGCAATCCTTCTTATGTGAGAATTGTATTTGGCGTGACAGACCCAGACGCACCCGGCTTGAGTACACCAACAGATAACGGACATTTGCCGTACAGCGATGTTGACAGCGTGGATGTCGGCACAACCGCCCCATCCACCTATCAGACGCTGGAGCGAAACAGATTTATTCTGGACGGAAAGAACCCTCTGCCGCCGGAGAGCAACCCCATCTATCAGGGATATGCAGGATTGACAATCAGCGGTGATGCAGGGGCATACACTACAAAGCCGCTTGTGAAAATTTCATTCGGCGATTATGTGCAGTTTCCCGGTCTGACCTTCCAGTTTGATGACAGCATGGGTGATTACCCGAACAGTTTTCGGATTCTGGCAAAGAAAGATTCTGTATCTGTATTCGATAAAACCTACTCGCCTGATACTACATATTGGGAAATGGCAGACCAGATTCCGTTATGCAATGAACTGTCCTTCTATTGGCTGAACTCAAATATACCACACCGCAGGGCGAGATTGCTTTCCTTGGTGTACGGTCTGGTTAGCCGATTGGGCTCGGACGATATTGCAAGTTGTTCTTCTACAAAGGAGATTGACTTGTTATCGTCCAAAATTCCGAAACAGGAATTTGAATTTACGCTGATTGATACGCAAAGAAGATATGACCCCGAAAACCCATCTGGCTTATGGGAATATCTGGAAAGCAGACAGCCTGTCAATTACCAGTACGGCTATGAATTGTCGGACGGCTCTATTGAGTGGATACCTTGGGGCTTGTCCTACTCTACAGGCGATTTTGATGTATCGAAATCTGGAATTGTGGCAGAGGTCAGCATAAAGTGTGTAGGGTTGGCAGACCATTTGACAATGACTTATGACGAGGGCGTGTATTCGGCGGCAGGAAGAAGCCTGTTCGACCTTGCTACAGATGTTATGAAGTTTGCGGGATTTGAGAATACAATCGAACTGGATAATGCGTTGAAAACAATCTACACGCACAATCCCCTTCCGTCCTCCAAAGTGAATGAGTGTTTGCAGCTGATAGCTAATGCAGGGCGTTGTATCATGAACCATAGCCGCGGCGGTTATATTCAGATTTTGCGCGAGAATGACAGCGCGACAGGATTTGATATCAACTTTGACAAAATGACGGATACGCCGACAACAACGAAGATACCTCCCCTTCGCAACCTGTCTGTGGAGTATAACTCCGTCAAGGTTAACTCGGAGGTAACGGCGGCGGTCAATGCGGCTGAGGTATCGTCCAACGTGGCGCATGAATATACCTTCACCCATTCGGCGTATACGAACCAACAGATTGTATTAAGCAGCGGCTTAACAATGGTCGGCACGGCAAAATTCTACGCCTACAAGACCGTTGTAACGCTCAAGGGGACGGGTACTGTCACTATCAATGGGAATAGCCTTACGGAGAATAAAATCGAGTACAGGAAGAAATACAGTGACGTTGGCGAGGATTTGAGCGGCGTTAGCAATGCGCTCATTGACAACCAGACTGACGCTATCGCATACGCAAACTGGGTAGCGGCGGTCACTCTGCGGCGCAACACTTACAGTGCGCCAGACAGAGGATATCCAGAACTGGACGTTGGAGATTCTGTCAACTTCACAAGCAACTTCGCGAATGAAACGCCTGTTACTATGGTTCAGCAGAAATTGACCTACAACGGCGCGATTAAGGGCGAGTGCCAATATATCATTGGGGGTGGTAGCTAATGGCTTGGATAACACCGATTTTTAACCGAACGGTATCCGACACCGTTACGGCGAGGGCGGCTCAGGCGAACGAGGAAAACAATAAGGGCGCACTGAACTATCAGGACTTGAACCGCATTGAGGGCAACCATAAGGAACTGATGCAGTGGCTTGAGAAGGAAGGCTACTACATCCCCAGAACATACAGAAACTACAAGGAGAGTTTCAACGGCACAACCTACACCGATTGGCAGGAGGAAAACTTACCTTGGCTTTCGGAAATCAACCGTATCCGAGCGAATTATACCGCTTTGGTGCGGTTGTTTTTGGTTGGCTTGGGTTTGCCTGTGTTTCCCGAAAGTCTGTATCTGGATTGGCAGGAAGTTAACGATTGGGAACGAGTTGCCGCAGTCGGAAAGGAAATGACAGAAAACATGAAGCAGGAATACATCCCCTGCGGAACGATAAATAGCGGAGGTGAACGGTTGCTATGAAGGATTTTTTAGATAGAATCCCAACACAGGTAGGGCGGAGAAAAATCACCCATGCAGATGGCACAAGCGAATATGTGACGGTTGAAATGGCGGACGAACCATCCGTAGAGGGTACGCCATTAAACAGAGAAGCCCTCATGAATGTGCAGGGGTTTTCCAGTGAAGATACTACTATTAGTATATCTGGTAATGTAACTACAGTTACAATAACTCACAGTGATGGTGGAAAAACTGTTACAACAATTACAAAGAACTCAAGTACACTAATTACTGTAGTATCTAAGTATACTGGACCTTCTGGTAACGTAATCACGAAAACTACTACAATAGATACTAGTAGCTCAGTAACAAGGATTGGAGGTGTTGTATCATGAGTTGGGACGTAGGCGCATGGGTAATTGCTACAGTTAATTCAGTATTAGGTACTCTAATTAAAACGCACGGCACACAAACATTCACATCAGATGGCACGTTTACCGTTCCCGATGGCGTAACGAAAATTTGGATTACTGCCTGTGCAGGTGGGCAGGGAGGCACCAGACATCGTAGTAGTGGTTCTTATTATTACGGCGGAAAAGGAGGCGATGGTGGCGAGTGCATCATAAGGGAGCCGTATTCTGTTTCAGCAGGACAAACAATAAGCATTACTGTTGGCAACGGTGGTAGTGCAGGTTCAAATGGAACACCTACAATTATCGGAAACCTCGTTACACTCCGAGGTGGAGGTACTGCAACAGGGCTTGTTGGTGCTGGTGTTGGTGGTGAAGGAGGATTCTATTACAGCGACAACCCCAGTAATCGTGGGGCTGAATATGGACTAGATGGTGCTAGAGGTAATGGAGGTACAGTGGCGGATAGATCGGTAAGAAGTTCCCCAAATGGTGGAGGTGGCGGCGGTTCTTATGGCTGCGGAGGAAATGGTGCTGATTCTTCAAAGGAGGCATCTCAATTTCCGCCAGGTTATGGTGGTGGCGGTGGCGGCGGTAGTTATTATTATACTGGTGCATCTGCTGGCGGCGATGGCATTGTCATCATCGAATGGTAAGGAGGTGAAAAAATGAAAAACTATGCAATGATTTCACAAAACAGAGTGATTGACGTTCTGAAAGACAGGGGAACAGAACCCTACTATCCACCTGACCCATCGGGCAATCCTGTGACCGCCATTCCTTGTGACGATACCGTTACGCTTGGCATGATTTATGATTCTGAAACAGGTACATTTTCGGAATACACACCACCCGAACCCGAACCCATGCCAGAACCAAAACCCTCCCAGCTTGACCGTATTGAGGAGCAGTTAAACGCCCTTGCGGCGGACAGCGTAACGGTAGAAAAATTAGAGGCGGCAATCAGTGAGGGGGTGAACGAAGTATGATGGAAACAATTAAGCACATGGCAAAGTTAGCGGCGCAGGCGGTACAGGAGCGCGCGGATGCCATGACAGGGACGGAGCTGAACGCTGAGGACAGGTTTATCCCAGATTTCCAGACGGCTTGTGAAAAAGAAAATATGCTGAACCGCCCTGTCGGCTTTGTCTGCAAGAGTACCGCAGGCAGAGTGGTAAAGCTGCTACAGAAATATGACAGCACCATTTACACCGCCGAACCAGAGGAATTGCCTGCACAGTGGGGTTTTGTATGGAGTGATGACCCTGCGAAGGCAAAGCCCTTTATCTCGCTGGCAACCAGCCCCTACGCGAAGGGGGACTGTTGCACGGAGAATGGCGTTTGCTATCGCTCGACCATCGATAACAATACTTGGAAGCCCTCGGAATACCAGCAGGGCTGGGAGAAAGTAGGTTGATCGTATGGCAAGAAAAATGGAAACGAGCAAGAAACTTGTTTACATATCTGATTTTGTAGCAATCTGTCTGAGTGCGGCGGTTATATATGGTACTTTCGTCACAGAGAAGGATATATCGCCGCTTGCACAAGTGACAGTTGCGTCAATTACAGAATGTGGCGTTGCAAACGGTTTCTATTATTGGAAATCGAAAAATGAAAACAGGTACAAATATGTTATCAAGTTGATTCGTGAATGGGCTGAAAAATACGGCATTGAAGCCGTTATCCGTATTGCTGATATTGTATTGAAAGAGTGAAAGGAGATGTAGCGAGTGCATAAGATTACATTCTTAATGGAAAACTGGTATTTGGTGGTTGCGCTGATGGCGGTCACGGGAATGGTCGGTGTATTTATCGGGCGGTTTCTGAAAATGCCAACATCCGAGCAGAGAGAAAAAGTAAAAGAATGGTTGCTGTGGGCGGTCACACAGGCAGAAGCAGAATTGGGGAGCGGAACAGGCAAGCTGAAATTGCGGCAGACCTATGATTTATTCGTGCAGAGATTCCCTGCGGTTGCTATGGCGGTATCATTTGACACCTTCTCTATGTGGGTGGATGAAGCACTGGAAGAAATGCGAAAAATGCTGAAAGAAAACAAGGCAGTCAAAGAGATTGTAAAGGGATGATTATATGGCGAAAAAGATGACGGGCAAAGAACTGGTAGCCTTTTGCCGTTCTAAAATCGGCACGAATTATGTTTATGGTATGAAAGGCTCTGTAATGACAGAAGCCAACTACAACTATTTGAAGAACAAATACGGAAAGATGGTCTGGAATAGTGACCGAAAGAAAATCGGAAAGGTTTGTGTAGACTGCTCTGGTCTGATTTCGTGGGCGTGTGGCGTGAAACTCGGCAGTACACAATGGAAAGAAAGAGCGAAAAGCGTAAACCCTATATCAACTATTGAGAAAGCACCTATCGGGGCGTTGGTTTGGATGCAGGGGCATATCGGCGTGTACACAGGCATGAAGAACGGCTACCCCTACTACATAGCCTCTGACGGTTCGGCTTACGGTGTGCGAGAAGTCCCCCTGCGGTGTAATAAATTCACACACTGGTTGCTTGTAAATGATGTTTTCGACTACGGAACGGAGGATGAAGAAGTGGTAGAGAAATGCAAGGTTGTAATTGACGGCAAAGAACACATGACAGAACGCATTTTGAAGGATGGCACTAACTATATCAAGATTCGGGATGTGGCAGACGCTATCGGCTACAACATCACAAGCAAGGGCAGTATTGCGGTGCTGACGAAAAAATAACCATTTACTTTGGTTCACGAAAATGGTATAATAACAGTACACCCTTTCGTAAATGTCAATCATAAGCTACGCAAAAATCGGGAGTATATCAATTTCGGTATACTCCCTTTTTTTATGCCGTTTTCCGAATTTCCCCGACCATCATATCTACCATATCGAAAACTTCATCCCCATAAGTAGCCACAAAGTCACAAAGAAATTCCTCTTGTTCCAATGGGATATGTATGTTATAAGACATACAGACTGCATGGCATAATTCGTGTATCAGCACCTTCCTCTTAAAGCCGCCTACGAGCCGATTTGAAAGGCAAATGCAGTGCGTAGTGTTATCGGTCACGCCGACTGTAAAACTACCGTCAGAGCGGCGCAGACAGTCAGAGATCGGCATAACAGAAACAACGCTCCACTTTACACCGTTTATCTCAAATACCATTTCATTACCACCCCCAAAATTAAAAAAGATAGGGGTGTTTCCCCCTATCCGTTTTATGTCAGCCGATTTTCTGCAACAGTGTTGTCATTTTGGCTTTCAACAGAGTACGTTCTTCTGGTGTCATATCCGAAAGAATCTCTGTCACATCACCAGAAAGCTCCTTCATGTATGCTTCAAGGTCGCGCATCTTTTGCTCTTTATCAGCCTGAGAATTGCCCTTGTGCATTTCCTTACTTTCTGTGTAGTGGCGTTTTGCCTTGTCGTAACCGCTCATCATGGGTTCGGTGTAATACATCCTGCCACCCATACGGTCTAAATCTCTGCCACGCTCTGCGTCACTCTTGCTATCCCATTCGTGGTACATATCGGGTGTCTGGAAGTAATAAGGCGGCTCTGTATAGCCTCTGCGCGTTCCCCTGCCCTTTGGCGCAAATCGACCATTGGCGTATCTATAATGGTCATAGAAACGCCGTTCGCCATCTTCGCCATATTCAGATTTCAATCGTCTAAGGATTTCCTTATCTTCTTCTTCGTCCTCTTTTTCTGCCTTCTGCATAGCCTTTGTAATGACTGCCCTGTACTCGGCATCGTTAAGGTCTTTAATCATATCGACAACCTGTCCCATTTCGGCGGTATCAACACGTTCCAAGCCGTTTTCCATTTCAGACCATGCCTTTTCGCAAAGACACTCAATCATTTTGTGCATTCTCTCAATGTGCATAAATTATTCACCTCCGTCCGTTGTTGCAGGGACACCTTCTCCGTTGATAGCAGATAATCTGTTATCTGGCGTACAGCAGGGCTCCCCTATCATTCTGAAAAATCCAGAATTGTTCGTTGTCTCAACTACGGTTTTGTATCTGGTTCTTGTTCTCAAGCCAGATGCCACAACCTGTCTGCAATTACGTTTCATAAGCGGATACTGCACAGCCCCACCGCCAATCGTAATAAAAACAGGAGCATTGATTGTAGTGGTATCGGGGATTTTTTGAGCCACCACAATACAAACTTTTCGGCAGTCTGCATAACTGCCTGCGGGTAAATCTATAATCAGATTTCCGCCTGTAAAATTCACTGACTGCGACATAATGAAATTATCGCAAAGTCGGCATACGTTCTTACAAGCCATAAAATAACACCTCCTAAAAAATTAAGGGTAGACTTCTGCCTACCCTCTTTGTATCAACCACTGTGGGCGAAGTCTGATTTAATATCAGATAGCATTTTTAGTATTTCCTTCTGGTCTTTCATTATCTTATCCAGATAATATCCATCCTGCCTATGCAATTCCTTCAACAGCGTATCGTTCGATACCTGTTGGCAAGTCACAAGCTGCAAAAACACAGACAGGACGGTAAGCATATCTAAGTAAGATAGCCCTTTATTTTGGTTGTCCGTCATTAGCAACCACAACCGCAACCGTTACCATATCCAGAATAAGGATAAGGGGCAGGAACGTTATACGCAGGTACAGGCATAGGGTTGATTCTTCTAATCAATTCCGCTGTCTGCGCGTCCTGATTTGCCGCGATATAAGCGTTCTGCGCTGACTGAGAAGCAGCCAGTTCCAGCTTCTGAACCTTATCTCTCAGGTCGGCGTTTTCCTTAGCGCACAGGTAGTCGAGGATTGCTCTTGTTCCTGCGTTCTGGTTGTCGATAATGTCACGGGTATTTGTGTTCATCGTGTTCTGCAATGCACAAGTATCCTGCGCCATATCGTATCTTACCTGAGCGATTGCTTCTCTGTTCTGGCAACAGCAATCGGCAAGCTGTGCCTGCAATGCGTTCTGACCCTGCATCAGTGCAACATTGGTTGTGTTGAACCCCTGCTGTGTCTGGTAGCCAAGATTGCAGATAGCGTTATCTACGCCATGAAAACCGTTCATCAGAGTGGTGTTCTGTGCATAGAACCCATCACACATACCGTTGGAGATACCATCCAGTTTTCCAATGATAGACTGTGTGTCGAATCCTCTCTGGATATCTGCCTGTGTAGCTGCTGTTGCCACATAGCCGCCACCGTTGCCGCCGAATCCGCCGAAACCGTTATTTCCCCATCCGAAAAGCAAAGCAAAAACTACGATTATCCACAGCCATCCGCCATCGCTAAAAGCACCGTCATTGCCATAACCGCCTGTTGCCGGCATTACGGGCATAGTAAAAGGTGTATTGTTTGTAGAGTTGAACATATTAGATTCCTCCTTTTGATTGATTTTTTATATTCATAAAGAGGCACCAAGGTTTTTTGCGCGCAACCTCTAATATGTCTTACATTCCAAACTTATCTTTCATTTGTTTCATTATTTCATCGGGGTTTACCCCTTTCTCTTTGCAGAGGTTTCTTGCCATCTGCTCTACGCCTTTGGCATCACCTTTCTGCATCATGTCTATGGCATTTTTCGCCATAGGGTTTCCCATCACTTGACTATTGTTCATCATGCTTTGTAAAAACTGTTGCGGATTTCTTATACCGCCAAGGAGTTGAAATAAATTCTTCATTCTGCATCCGCCTTTCTTTTGGTCGATTGCGTGCCGGATTTTGCCACGGTTTTATTCACAGAAAATTCCAACTGTTCCAATCTCTCCGACAGTTCATCGAATCTATTCATAAAAGCTGCTACCGTACCATCCGACAGTTCAAATTTGAGATTTTCTTGAATCTGAGCCGAATTTTGATGTGCAGTCTCATTTACCGGCTTGAAAGTTACGGTTTTAATCGTTCCGTCAGCGTTCCAAGACTTAGCAAATATTGCACTCATATCCTGCATCGGAAAGAACGCCGCCGAACCATCCATAGGCACATCATTTGCCGTTATCATTTCCACAGACTGCACCACGCGCCCATTTACGCCACGCGGCATCTGCTGTTGAAGCTGATTTACTGGCTGCACCTGTTCTATCTGCGGTTGCTGCATCCGCGTCTGTTGAAAGTATGGATTGTACCCATACTGCGGATATGCTTGCTGGATATTATAGTTCATGCTCTGATAAGGATTTGGTTGCATAGTCGATTCCCTCCTTCTCTAAAACCTCCTGCACCGCCCGAACCATAACGGACTGATAAGTAAGAGGTATCTTCATTACATCTTCACGACTGAAAATTTTTTCCAATACTTCATCCGAAAACATTTCCATCAGCCTCCTTATAAATATATTTTCGCATAAAAAAAGAGCCAAAAGTGTCATCTTTCGCTCAACTTTCTGTCATATATTTTTTTGTTTTGTATGGGGCTTTTCTACACCAATCTTACACCACTACACCAATTTTACACCAATTTTCTAAAAATTATTCATTTGTTTTGAAAAGTTATTCAATGTTTATCTTTTTTGTATGAATTGCTCAAAACCGTTGAAAATAAAGTTATTAACAATGTTTTTAAAGTTATAGCAAGATATTTTCATTTTGAATAAAAATTTCAATATCATTTCATCCCAAAATGTATATACTTATTAAAAACATTGATAAAACAAGGTGTTCTA
>OHAH01000393.1_pt1 | contig 35701 bp, 30 predicted proteins | sample 1577071 | NCBI WGS metagenome assembly OHAH01 (sample SAMEA3541520, study PRJEB24748) | human gut metagenome | biome: human gut; feature: human-associated habitat; material: faeces | place: China | collected 2012 | reverse complement strand
CACAAGCGGTTAATGGTTGTGCCGGAAACACTCTGCGGCAGCCCCGCCAGTAAAGTCGCCATCCGGGCTACGTTACGGTTATCTTCTCCCGCCTGATTAGCACAGCCGAGGATCACATCATCGATACACTCCGCATCGAGACGCGGGTTTCGCACCAGCAGTTCCCGCAAAGGGATAGCAGCCAGATCATCAGCCCGAACACTTGATAATGCCCCGCCGTAGCGACCAATTGGCGTACGAATTCCGTCACAAATAAAGGCTTCACGCATCAGGCTTCTCCTGTAATGGTGCCGCCGATGCGGTGAGATTTACCGCGAAACAGCGCAACCGTTTTTTGTTGTTGGTTAACAATTTCGATGTCGTAAACACCGGTTTGCTTGCCCTGATGACGTACCTGCGCAGTAGCAGTTAAGGTGTCTCCGGCAAAGCCTGGACGCAAAAAATCAATCGTGCAGGCAGAAGCGACGGCTGCCAGCCCCTGGCTATTGCAGGCGTAGGCAAAGGCAGTATCAGCCAGTGAAAATAGCTGCCCGCCGTGGCAACTTTGATGACCGTTAAGCATTTGTGCAGTGACGGTCATGGTCACTACAGCAAAGCCTTCATCCATTGAGATAATGTCGATGCCAAGCGCTTTGGCGCAGGCATCGTTCTCATACATTGCATGGGCATTTTGCCAGGCCTTATGACTCATAACCGCTCTCCAGAAGCGCCCGTTGGCGCAGCAATGAACATGGGCGATAGCGTTCTTCGCCATAGTGATGCTGTAGATTTTCAAGGAGCCTTAATATTCGCTGCCAGCCAAGTTGCGCTCCCCAGGCAAGTGGGCCATATGGATAATTCACCCCAAGACGCATGGCGGTATCGATATCCTGTTCAGAGGCCACGCCTTTTTGAAGCGCATCAAGGGCTTCATTGATGATCATTGCTACCGTTCGCCAAATCAGCATTCCTGGGTAATCTGCAATTTGCAGCACTGTTTTGCCCTGCTGTTGCAGGTAATAAATGGCCTTGCGGGTCGCTGAGTCCGGGTTCACCGCTGCAGCAGCAATGGTCACCACCTTGCCCGCCATTTTATCGATCACTACCACCGGGCGTGCCAGTCGTATTGCCAGCGCCTGTGCCGTCTCGCCTTGTGTCTCAATCAATAAAACATCGTCAATTTCCGTGACACCGTCACTTTTCTTTTCTACTTTCATTGGGCTAAAACTGTCGCTTACCGCTTCCAGGCCAACAACTGCCTCACGTTCCGCGCGCCAGTCGTACACGCCCAGCCCACTTTTCTTGCCCAACCGTCCACCAATCACCAGTTCCTGTTGCACCAGCGAAGGTAAAAAACGACGCTCCTGCCAGAAAGCGTTAAACACCGAACAGGTGACAGCAAAATTGACGTCCTGACCAATCAGATCGGTTAATTCCAGCGGCCCCATCGGGAAACCAGCGCCATCGCGAAGTGCAGCGTCAATCACTTCTGGTGCAGCAACCTGCTCTTCCAGTGCCCGCCAGGCCTCGGAATAATAAGGACGCGCAACACGGTTAACGATAAATCCAGGAGTCGAATGACAGCGCACAGGCTGCTTACCCCAACTCAACGTTAGTTCACACAACTGCTCAACAACTTCCGCCGCCGTTGCCAGCCCACTGACCACCTCCACCAACTTCATCACCGGTGCCGGGTTAAAAAAATGCAGCCCCGCAACACGTTCAGGATTTTTTATCTCCGCAGCAATCGCGGTTATAGAGATTGACGAAGTGTTAGTGGTCAATAGCGTTTGTGGCGGGCAAACTTCCGCCAGCTGTGCAAAGAGCGCTTTTTTGACTTCCAGACGTTCAGACGCCGCTTCAATGACCAGGTCCGCAGCTGCCAGCGCGTGAATATCGGTCACCGGGATCAGGCGTTTCAATGTGCGTTCACAGGTTTCAGCAGTCAGTTTTCCCCGCGTCACGCGTGAATTTAGCCGCGCGTGTATCCCGTCGATTGCGCGGGTCAGCGCTTCAGCAGAAATGTCATACAGTAAAACCTGGTGTCCATGACTGGCAGCAACTTCAGCAATGCCTGCCCCCATGGTGCCGCTCCCAATCACTGCCACAGTTTGCACATTTATCATCATGCTATTTCCCCGTGAACTGCGGTGAGCGTTTAGCCAGGAACGCACTGACACCTTCACGATAATCTGCGCTCCGTCCGGCAAGTCGCTGATAGTCACGTTCCAGATCCAGTTGCGTATCGAGCGTATTGGTTTCAGCGCTATTTATCGCTTGCTTGATAAGTCCAAGACCAAATGTCGGTTGTGTCGCCAGATGCCGTGCCAGCTGTTGCGCGGTATCTGCCAGCGTTTCATCATCAACAACCTGCCAGATCATCCCCCATTCGTGCGCCTGTTCAGCACTCAGTTGATTCCCCAGCAGTGCCAGCCCCATGGCGCGCGCTCGTCCGGCAACGCGTGGCAGTAACCAGGTTCCACCGCAATCGGGTATTAAGCCTAACTTACTAAACGCCATGACGAATTTTGCTGAACGGGCAGCAATAACGATGTCGCCCCCCAGTGCCAGTGTTGCGCCTGCCCCTGCCGCCACGCCATTGACTGCACAGATCACCGGTTTTGGCAGTTTTGCCAGGCGACGTACCAGTGGGTTATAGAAACGTTCAACTGACATCCCTAAATCCGGTGCGGGGCCTGTGGGATCAACGTTACGATCGTTAAGATCCTGACCAGCACAAAATCCGCGCCCGGCACCTGTAAGTAACAGGCAACGGATAGTGTCGTCGCGCTCGACCTGTTTCAGGCACTCTGCCAGTTGTGCGTGCATCTCATCATTAAAACTGTTCAGGCGTTCCGGGCGGTTGAGCGTTAGTGTCATCACGCCCTTTTCTACATGACTGAGGATGAATTCCATCATTAGCGTCCTTTAAAGTCGGGCGTGCGTTTTTGTAAGAAAGCGGAGATGCCTTCATGACGATCTTCTGTTGCCGCCAGCAAGGTGAATAACTGTCGCTCCTGGGCAAGTCCGGCTTGCAAAGCCACTTCCTGCGACTGGCGCAGCGCTTGCTTTGCCGCTTGTAAGGCCAGCGGCGAGTGACGTGCCATTTTCGATGCCAGCTGTAAGGCGTATTCGAGGGTTAAATCGCTGGGGAAGACGTCGCTAACCAGCCCGGCCTGCTGTGCTTGCTGAGCGGTGATACTTTCTCCGCTCAGCACCATTTTGCTGGCTAACGATTTACCGACACTACGGATTAAACGTTGCGTTCCGCCTGCGCCAGGCATGATGCCGAGAGTGATTTCCGGCAACCCAAAACGCGCGTTCTCTCCGGCAACCACCACATCGCACAACAATGCCAGTTCGCAACCCGCCCCAAGCGCGTAACCATTGACGGCTGCGATAAGTGGTTTATTAAAGGCCTGCAATCGCGCCCATAGCTGCGGACGTGTATCGTTTAAGGTGGCCGCGAGATCTTTTTCTGCCATTTCGTTGAGATCGGCCCCAGCGGCAAAAAAGCGTGCATTACCGGTAATCACACAGACCGAAATGCTGGTATCGGTAGCCGCAGCTTCCAGTTCATTTACCAGTTGCATCAGCAGGGCATTATTTAGCGCATTACGTGCGGCGGGACGGTTAAGGGTCAGCAACAATACTCGTTGCTGACGGCTGACGATCAGTTCGCTCATGCCATCCCCTTCGCGTCAAAGTCAACCACCACATCGCTGGTCAGCGGCAGTGCCTGGCAACTCAACACATAACCTGCGGCCAGTTCATCCGGTTCCAGACTGTAATTGGTTTCCATCGCCACTTTGCCACGCAGCACTTTGCATTTGCAGGTCGCACAGACGCCGCCTTTGCAGGCATAGGGCAGATCCGCCCCCTGGCGCAATGCCGCATCGAGAATGCTTTCATCGTCGGCATTAAGCACGATTTCCCGATCCCGCCCATCCTGACGTACAGTCACTTTTTGTCCGTCACTTTGCACGTTAACGCTACGTTTGACGCGCGTGCCAGGCGTATTAAACCGCTCCAGATGAATGGTTTTATCTGGCATTCCCAGTGCTTTTAAGGCGGTTTCCGCGTCATCCATCATCGCCGCCGGACCACAAATAAATGCCTCATCATAAAGACGAAAATTAATGAGCGAGGCCCCAAGTGACTGTAATTTTTCACCGTCAATACGCCCGTGAAGCAGATCGCTGTCGAGGGTTTCCTGACTGAAAATGCACAACAACTGTAAACGCTGAGGATATTTGTCTTTCAGGTCTGCCAGTGCCTGGCGAAACATCATGCTCTGGCTGGTACGGTTACCGTAGATCAGGGTGAACTGACTTTCAGGCTCGGTTTGTAAAGTGGTGGCGATAATCGCCAGCATTGGCGTAATACCTGATCCTGCTGCAATTGCCAGATAGCGCCCCTGGCGTTCGGCCTGCGGCTGATAGCCGAAATGCCCCTGCGGCACCATGACCTCCAGCGTCATACCCTGGCGGATGTGTTCGCGGGCATAGCGGGAGAAACGTCCGCCTTCAATGGCTTTCACCGCCACACTAATTTCGCCAGGCAGATAGCTGCGGCAAATGGAGTAACAACGGCGTAATTCTTCACCATCAAAGCTGGCTTTTAAGGTCAAATGTTGACCGGGGCGAAAGCGATACGCCTCCTGCAAAGGCTGGGGCACCGCAAAGGTAATGGTCACCGCATCACGGGTTTCCGACTCGACTTTTGCCACTGTTAAGGAATGAAACGTTGTCATGGCATCCTCAAATACATTTGAAATAATCGAAAGGTTCGCGGCAACTATCGCAGCGGTACAATGCTTTGCAGGCCGTGGAACCAAATTCACTGATAAGTGTGGTATGGACGCTGGCGCAGCGCGGGCAACGTACTTCTGGCGGCAAATGGGCATGGCAACTGTGTCCGGCGGGCGGGCTAATGCCATACTCTCGCAGACGCTCACGGGCATCGGGGGTCATCCAGTCGGTGGTCCATGCCGGGTCGAGTTGCAGCACAACCTGAACGGGGGTAAACCCGTTGGTTGTCATTGCCTCACGTATCGCGCCAATCAAATGTTCCGTTGCCGGACAACCGGAATATGTCGGCGTAAAGCCGATCACCCATCCTTCTCCCATCTGTGTCACATTACGCACCATGCCTAAATCAGTAATGGTCAGCACCGGGATCTCCGGGTCCGGGATCTGGCTGAGTAGCGCCCATATCTCATGAACCTGTGGCGGTGCAATGGTGGCCAGACGTTGCATACCCATCTCCTCTGTTACCATTGCTGACCGGGCAAGACACGCTGGAGATACTGCATTTCTGCCAGCATGGGTCCAAGGTGTTCGGTATGCAGTCCTTTTTTACCGCCAGTGCGATACGCCTGCTCTTGCGGTACGTTCAATGTGGCTTCGTTGATCCCGGCAAAAACTTCGGCTTCCCACGCTGCGCGTAAAGTGCGTGGATCAACCGCAATACCCTCTTCACTCAGTGCAATATCAATCTCGTCGGCATCGAACAGTTCGGCGGTAAAACGCCACAACTTGTTGATGGCCTGCTGCATCTTTTGCCCTGATACGTCAGTACCATTGCCCAGTCGCTCCAGCCAGCCACGACTAAAACGCAGGTGATAGCGCGCTTCTTTAATTGCTTTGGCAGAAATCGCCGCCAGTTGCGGATCACGGCTTTCCATCAGACGGGTAAAGAGCGCCACATGCCATGCATCGATGAAATACTGGCGTGCAATGGTGTCGGCAAAATTGCCGTTTGGTTGTTCAACCAACAATAAGTTGCTGAACTGGCGCTCGTCTCGGGTGAAGGCCAGGGTATCTTCATCGCCTTCTCCCGCTAATTCAGCGGCATACGATAAGAAGTTGCGTGCCTGACCTAATAAATCGAGGCCAATGTTTGCCAGTGCGAGATCGATTTCCAGTTCCGGTGCGTGACCGCACCATTCACCCAACCGCTGGGAGAGCACCAGGCAGTTATCGCCCAGGCGCAAGGTGTAAGCCGTTAACTGATTCATTTCCGACCTCACATGTGCTCAATGCCATCAGGGATGGTGTAAAACGTTGGATGGCGATAGACCTTGCTTTCAGCCGGATCAAAAAATTCACCGCGTTCTTCCGGTTGCGAGGCAACAATTTCACTCGCCTTCACCACCCAAATTGAACATCCTTCGCTACGACGGGTGTAAGCATCACGGGCATTTTCCAGTGCCATCCGCTCATCGGCAGCATGTAAACTGCCAACATGGCGGTGTGATAAGCCCTGTTTGCCACGCACGAAAACTTCGTATAACGGCCAGTAAACATTACTCATTTTGAATCTCCTTATGCGACCTTACGGGCATGTTGTTTTTGTGCATGGGCCAGCGCTGCTTCCCGTACCCAGGTACCTTCTTCCCAGGCTTTACGTTTGGCGTCGAGCCTCTCCTGATTACAAATTCCGCGACCGTTAATTACTTCGTTAAACTCCTGCCAGTCGATCTCACCAAAGCGGTAGTGACCGCTTTCAGTGTCAAAATGCAGATCCGGGTCAGGAACAGTCATACCGAGCATTTCAACCTGTGGAACGGTGTTATCCACGAAACGCTGGCGGAGTTCGTCGTTGGTGAAACGTTTGATTTTCCAGGTGAGACTTCTGGCGCTGTTTGGCGAGTTATCATCGTTTGGCCCGAACATCATTAAGGCTGGCCACCAGAAACGGTTAATGGCGTCTTGCAACATCTGCTTTTGAGCTTCGCTGCCCTGCGCCAGTGCCATGCAGGCTTCAAACCCCTGACGCTGGTGAAAACTCTCTTCTTTGCAGATTTTCACCATTGCTCTGGCATACGGGCCATAAGAAGTGCGGCATAACGCCACCTGATTGACGATCGCTGCGCCATCCACCAGCCAGCCGATAACACCGATATCAGCCCAACTCAATGTCGGATAATTAAAGATGGAGGAATATTTCATCCGTCCGTCGAGCATTTTTTGGTAGATGTCTTCTCTGGCGCAGCCCAGTGTTTCGGCGGCGCTATAGAGATACAGACCATGACCGGCTTCATCCTGCACTTTGGCCAACAGAATGGCTTTACGCCGCAAGGTTGGTGCGCGAGTGATCCAGTTACCTTCAGGCAACATACCAACAATCTCGGAGTGCGCATGCTGCCCAATCTGGCGGATCAATGTCTTTCGGTAAGCATCGGGCATCCAGTCCTGTGGCTCGATAGCCGTTTCCTGGGCTATCCGTTGCTCAAAGCGTTCTTCTTGGGTCACGTCATCACCTTTGCGATTCCAGTTTTCGTGAATTAATTAAAAAAACGAATCACATTGTTTTATGAAAGTTACACAATAGTTAAGTAAAATCACAAATTTTGTATGTTTGAACTGTGACGGATTTCGCACCCTATTTTTATAAATCATTATTTATCAGTGCATTAATGTTTTCCGCAGTTGCTATACAGATCGCATAGTTAACATTTCGTTAAAAGATCCCTTGCTTTTTATGATTCGCGGTTTAACTATTAGCAACAGAAATGTGAAACATCTGGAGAGTAGCGATGCAGCAGTTAGCCAGTTTCTTATCCGGTACCTGGCAGTCTGGCCGGGGCCGTAGCCGTTTGATTCACCACGCTATTAGCGGCGAGGCGTTATGGGAAGTGACCAGTGAAGGTCTTGATATGGCGGCTGCCCGCCAGTTTGCCATTGAAAAAGGTGCCCCCGCCCTTCGCGCTATGACCTTTATCGAACGTGCGGCGATGCTTAAAGCGGTCGCTAAACATCTGCTGAGTGAAAAAGAGCGTTTCTATGCTCTTTCTGCGCAAACAGGCGCAACGCGGGCAGACAGTTGGGTTGATATTGAAGGTGGCATTGGGACGTTATTTACTTACGCCAGCCTCGGTAGCCGGGAGCTGCCTGACGATACGCTGTGGCCGGAAGATGAATTGCTCCCCTTATCGAAAGAAGGTGGATTTGCCGCGCGCCATTTACTGACCTCAAAGTCAGGCGTGGCAGTGCATATTAACGCCTTTAACTTCCCCTGCTGGGGAATGCTGGAAAAGCTGGCACCAACGTGGCTGGGCGGAATGCCAGCCATCATCAAACCAGCTACCGCGACGGCCCAACTGACTCAGGCGATGGTGAAATCAATTGTCGATAGTGGTCTTGTTCCCGAAGGCGCAATTAGTCTGATCTGCGGTAGTGCTGGCGACTTGTTGGATCATCTGGACAGCCAGGATGTGGTGACTTTCACGGGGTCAGCGGCGACCGGACAGATGCTGCGAGTTCAGCCAAATATCGTCGCCAAATCTATCCCCTTCACTATGGAAGCTGATTCCCTGAACTGCTGCGTACTGGGCGAAGATGTCACCCCGGATCAACCGGAGTTTGCGCTGTTTATTCGTGAAGTTGTGCGTGAGATGACCACAAAAGCCGGGCAAAAATGTACGGCAATCCGGCGGATTATTGTGCCGCAGGCATTGGTTAATGCTGTCAGTGATGCTCTGGTTGCGCGATTACAGAAAGTCGTGGTCGGTGATCCTGCTCAGGAAGGCGTGAAAATGGGCGCACTGGTAAATGCTGAGCAGCGTGCCGATGTGCAGGAAAAAGTGAACATATTGCTGGCTGCAGGATGCGAGATTCGCCTCGGTGGTCAGGCGGATTTATCTGCTGCGGGTGCCTTCTTCCCGCCAACCTTATTGTACTGTCCGCAGCCGGATGAAACACCGGCGGTACATGCAACAGAAGCCTTTGGCCCTGTCGCAACGCTGATGCCAGCACAAAACCAGCGACATGCTCTGCAACTGGCTTGTGCAGGCGGCGGTAGCCTTGCGGGAACGCTGGTGACGGCTGATCCGCAAATTGCGCGTCAGTTTATTGCCGACGCGGCACGTACGCATGGGCGAATTCAGATCCTCAATGAAGAGTCGGCAAAAGAATCCACCGGGCATGGCTCCCCACTGCCACAACTGGTACATGGTGGGCCTGGTCGCGCAGGAGGCGGTGAAGAATTAGGCGGTTTACGAGCGGTGAAACATTACATGCAGCGAACCGCTGTTCAGGGTAGTCCGACGATGCTTGCCGCTATCAGTAAACAGTGGGTGCGCGGTGCGAAAGTCGAAGAAGATCGTATTCATCCGTTCCGCAAATATTTTGAGGAGCTACAACCAGGCGACAGCCTGTTGACTCCCCGCCGCACAATGACAGAGGCCGATATTGTTAACTTTGCTTGCCTCAGCGGCGATCATTTCTATGCACATATGGATAAGATTGCTGCTGCCGAATCTATTTTCGGTGAGCGGGTGGTGCATGGGTATTTTGTGCTTTCTGCGGCTGCGGGTCTGTTTGTCGATGCCGGTGTCGGTCCGGTCATTGCTAACTACGGGCTGGAAAGCTTGCGTTTTATCGAACCCGTAAAGCCAGGCGATACCATCCAGGTGCGTCTCACCTGTAAGCGCAAGACGCTGAAAAAACAGCGTAGCGCAGAAGAAAAACCAACAGGTGTGGTGGAATGGGCTGTAGAGGTATTCAATCAGCATCAAACCCCGGTGGCGCTGTATTCAATTCTGACGCTGGTGGCCAGGCAGCACGGTGATTTTGTCGATTAATCGGTGAATGAAGGGCAACGGCGAATAGTTGCCCTTTTATTTCACTAAGTTTTGTGACGTTGTCACATTATGCATGATGTGTACATCTATTTTCAGGGCATCCACTGTATGAAAAGCTGGCACACCTGCCAAACAACCTGGCAGGTGCAGGCAATCCCCTTTGCATCAGTACTGATAATGTGAACCTGACTAAACCGCCCACAGAGCGCGGTTGCTAACAAGAACACAACATCTGACGAGGTTAATAATGGGAAGCCCCTCTCTGTATTCTGCCCGTAAAACAACCCTGGCGTTGGCAGTCGCCTTAAGTTTCGCCTGGCAAGCGCCGGTATTTGCCCACGGTGGTGAAGCGCATATGGTGCCAATGGATAAAACGCTTAAAGAATTTGGTGCCGATGTGCAGTGGGACGACTACGCCCAGCTCTTTACCCTGATTAAAGATGGCGCGTACGTGAAAGTGAAGCCTGGTGCGCAAACAGCAATTGTTAATGGTCAGCCTCTGGCACTGCAAGTACCGGTAGTGATGAAAGACAATAAAGCCTGGGTTTCTGACACCTTTATTAACGATGTTTTCCAGTCCGGGCTGGATCAAACCTTTCAGGTAGAAAAGCGCCCTCACCCACTTAATGCGCTAACTGCGGACGAAATTAAACAGGCCGTTGAAATTGTTAAAGCTTCCGCGGACTTCAAACCCAATACCCGTTTTACTGAGATCTCCCTGCTACCGCCAGATAAAGAAGCTGTCTGGGCGTTTGCGCTGGAAAACAAACCGGTTGACCAGCCGCGCAAAGCCGACGTCATTATGCTCGACGGCAAACATATCATCGAAGCGGTGGTGGATCTGCAAAACAACAAACTGCTCTCCTGGCAACCCATTAAAGACGCCCACGGTATGGTGTTGCTGGATGATTTCGCCAGTGTGCAGAACATTATTAACAACAGTGAAGAATTTGCCGCTGCCGTGAAGAAACGCGGTATTACTGATGCGAAAAAAGTGATTACCACGCCGCTGACCGAAGGTTATTTCGATGGTAAAGATGGCCTGAAACAAGATGCCCGGTTGCTCAAAGTCATCAGCTATCTTGATGTCGGTGATGGCAACTACTGGGCACATCCCATCGAAAACCTGGTGGCGGTCGTTGATTTAGAACAGAAAAAAATCGTTAAGATTGAAGAAGGTCCGGTAGTTCCGGTGCCAATGACCGCACGCCCATTTGATGGCCGTGACCGCGTTGCTCCGGCAGTTAAGCCTATGCAAATCATTGAGCCTGAAGGTAAAAATTACACCATTACTGGCGATATGATTCACTGGCGGAACTGGGATTTTCACCTCAGCATGAACTCTCGCGTCGGGCCGATGATCTCCACCGTGACTTATAACGACAATGGCACCAAACGCAAAGTCATGTACGAAGGTTCTCTCGGCGGCATGATTGTGCCTTACGGTGATCCTGATATTGGCTGGTACTTTAAAGCGTATCTGGACTCTGGTGACTACGGTATGGGCACGCTAACCTCACCAATTGCTCGTGGTAAAGATGCCCCGTCTAACGCAGTGCTCCTTAATGAAACCATCGCCGACTACACTGGCGTGCCGATGGAGATCCCTCGCGCTATCGCGGTATTTGAACGTTATGCCGGGCCGGAGTATAAGCATCAGGAAATGGGCCAGCCCAACGTCAGTACCGAACGCCGGGAGTTAGTGGTGCGCTGGATCAGTACAGTGGGTAACTATGACTACATTTTTGACTGGATCTTCCATGAAAACGGCACTATTGGCATCGATGCCGGTGCTACGGGCATCGAAGCGGTGAAAGGTGTTAAAGCGAAAACCATGCACGATGAGACGGCGAAAGATGACACGCGCTACGGCACGCTTATCGATCACAATATCGTGGGTACTACACACCAACATATTTATAATTTCCGCCTCGATCTGGATGTAGATGGCGAGAATAACAGCCTGGTGGCGATGGACCCAGTGGTAAAACCGAATACTGCCGGTGGCCCACGCACCAGTACCATGCAAGTTAATCAGTACAACATCGGCAATGAACAGGATGCCGCACAGAAATTTGATCCGGGCACGATTCGTCTGTTGAGTAACCCGAACAAAGAGAACCGCATGGGCAATCCGGTTTCCTATCAAATTATTCCTTATGCAGGTGGTACTCACCCGGTAGCAAAAGGTGCCCAGTTCGCGCCGGACGAGTGGATCTATCATCGTTTAAGCTTTATGGACAAGCAGCTCTGGGTAACGCGTTATCATCCTGGCGAGCGTTTCCCGGAAGGCAAATATCCGAACCGTTCTACTCATGACACCGGTCTTGGACAATACAGTAAGGATAACGAGTCGCTGGACAACACCGACGCCGTTGTCTGGATGACCACCGGCACCACACATGTGGCCCGCGCCGAAGAGTGGTCGATTATGCCGACCGAATGGGTACATACTCTGCTGAAACCATGGAACTTCTTTGACGAAACGCCAACGCTAGGGGCGCTGAAGAAAGATAAGTGATTGTTTCAGACAAAAAAACGGCACCAGGTGCCGTTTTTTACTTATGAGCGAACCAGATTAATACCGTACACACACCGACTTAGTTTCACACCAACCGTCCAGCCAGTCGGGGCCAAAATCACGGCCCGTTCCTGACTGCTTCATCCCACCAAACGGTAAGTTAGCGTCAATTAAGGTATGGCTGTTTACCCACACCGTCCCTGCCTGTAAGCGATCGCTATATTCCAGAGCCTGGGAGAGATTTTGCGTCCAGACACTGGCAGTTAAGCCATATTCCGTGTCGTTTGCCAGTTGTAACGCCTCTTCTCCATCCGCTACTCGCACCAGGTTTACCACCGGACCAAACACCTCTTCACGAGTTAAGCGCAATTTAGCATCGGGATTTACCACCAGCGTTGGCGCAACATAATACCCCTCTCCGGCTGGTCCATTCGACCCGCGAATCAGCTCTGCTTGCTGTGCCTGCGCATCGTCGAGGAATGAACACACTTTGTCGCAGTGCGCACGAGAAACCAAAGGGTTAATCTGTGCAACAGGTGACATCCCCGGTCCCACTTGCAACGATTTTACCGCCTGCTCAAATCCACTAACCAGCGTGTCAAACAACGGCGCTTCAATATAAATTCGCGAACTGGCGGCGCATACTTGCCCTTGATTCAGGAAGCTTCCGGTCATCAAGCCTTCAATAACCCATTGCGGATCAGCATCTTTTAATACAATTGCCGGGTTTTTACCGCCCAGTTCCAGCGTTACACGCGTTAAGTGATCAGCAGCAGTTCTGGCAATACCTTTTCCCGTCGCGGTTGAACCGGTAAAACTGATTTTCGCAACATGAGGATGTGACGTCAGGGCCGCGCCGCATACAGCACCTGACCCGGTGACGACATTAAAAACGCCATCAGGGATACCAGCCTCGCTGGCCAGTTCCGCCACGCGCAACATCGTCAGTGGCGTGGTTTCCGAAGGCTTAATCACGATTGAACAGCCTGCTGCCAGTGCTGGCATCACCTTCCACATACCAATCATCAACGGAAAGTTCCATGGCACAATTCCCGCCACTACGCCAACCGGCTCTTTACGCGTCCAGGCCTGATAACGCGCCCCCTGGGGTAAGGGAATCGACAAGTCCAGCGTTTTACCCGCGATTTTGGTCGTTAACCCGGCGGTATAACGCATCCAGTTCAGCGTACAGCCCACTTCAAAAGCACGGGAAATGGCAATTGACTTGCCTTGCTCCAGGGTTTCCAGTTGCGCCAGCTCCTCACTGTGCTGCTCCACCAGATCAGCAAAACGTAGCAGAATACGTTCACGCTCTGCGGGTAATCGCCCGGCCCAGCGACGCGAGACAAAGGCCCGCCAGGCAGACATGACTGCGTTATCTACATCCGCTTCGTTGGCATCAGCAGTAGACGCAATTTCTTGCCCGGTGGCCGGATCAAAGATCGCCAACCGTTTTTCACTTTGTGCGGGGCCAGGACGACCATCAATATAAAGACCGTGTTGACGATCGAGAAACTGTTGGACCTGGCTTAATACTGCTACATGCGGCTCTGTCATCACTTTTCCTTATTATTTACCCAGTGTGATTTCAGTGTACGCAGCGACAAGAAAAGTCACTTTTTTCGCTGTGACATTCGCTTTGTCAGCTGTGACAAGCTCCGCAAATCGTGACAATAACCGCTTATGTCTCTATGCCTGACAAGACTTATTTCCTATAGTCAGGCTCATTAGCTTCGTTTATTGCAACACAAATGCAACAATAAAAATACATTTCACAGAGCGAAAACGTGCCATGAACCCCGCAGTGGATAATGAGTTTCAGCAATGGCTTTCCCAAATCAATCAGGTATGCGGAAATTTTACCGGACGCCTGCTGACTGAGCGTTACACGGGTGTACTGGACACGCATTTTGCCAAAGGACTAAAGCTGAGTACCGTGACAACCAGCGGGGTGAATTTATCCCGCACCTGGCAGGAAGTAAAAGGCAGCGACGATGCCTGGTTTTACACCGTTTTTCAGCTTAGTGGTCAGGCAATAATGGAGCAGGATGAGCGTCAGGTGCAGATTGGCGCTGGCGATATTACGTTACTCGATGCCTCACGCCCCTGTTCGCTTTACTGGCAGGAGTCTTCTAAACAGATTTCATTACTTTTGCCACGCACTCTGCTGGAACAATATTTTCCCCATCAAAAACCTGTCTGCGCAGAAAGACTGGACGCTGACTTACCCATGGTGCAACTCAGTCATCGCCTGTTACAGGAGAGCATGAATAATCCGGCACTTTCTGAAACAGAAAGTGAAGCTGCGCTACAGGCGATGGTGTGTCTGCTGCGCCCGGTACTTCATCAGCGGGAATCTGTTCAACCTCGTCGTGAACGTCAGTTTCAAAAAGTGGTTACGTTGATAGACGATAATATTCGCGAAGAGATATTACGCCCGGAGTGGATAGCCGGAGAGACAGGTATGTCAGTACGTAGTTTGTACCGAATGTTTGCCGATAAAGGTTTGGTAGTCGCGCAATATATTCGTAACCGTCGTCTCGATTTTTGTGCAGATGCGATTCGCCATGCCGCAGATGATGAAAAACTGGCAGGCATCGGCTTTCATTGGGGATTTTCTGACCAGAGTCATTTTTCAACGGTATTTAAGCAACGCTTTGGGATGACGCCAGGCGAGTATCGACGTAAATTCCGCTAACTAATTGGCGTTGCATGTACTGCAACGCCAATTAGTTAAAACAGATATTTGACTATGCATTTTTCAGGGCAAAAGGCAATTTGACAGGAGTTTTTGAATATTCACCTTGTTTCAGGAAAATAGATCAATCGCCTTCTCCTGTAGCGTTATCCCGATATTGCGGTTTTGCTATTAAAATTTTCGCACCCATTTACCGTTTATCCCTTGTACATATTCCCCCGGTTTGGCCCGAGCTACGAGCTTTTGCCCGGCGAGTTTCGCGATATCATCTACCGACACATTATTTTGCTTTGCCAGTTGTTGGTAACTCGCTTTACGTTCGGCATTAATGTCGGCTACTAATTTCTCTGTTTCAGCATCCGTTTTCAGCGCAACCAGATAACCGTAAAATGTTTCACCTACCCGCCCCTGAGTTCTGGCTTCATCCAGAGTCAATGCCATTACATTGCTGCTTACCAGCCCAACAAGAAACGCACAAAGAAGTAATGTTTTCTTCATCATCACCTCAGAAAAGATCGCTACGAGTTTCAAGCAGCTCTTCGACATCTTTGTCTGCCTTGATGATGATCTCATGCTCAATTTTAACGTTCATATTGATAGTGATCGGTTCCTTAGGTGCAGCGACTTCAATGCGAGGCGTACAGCCAACCAGCATAAAAGATGACGTCAACGCAGCCAGTAAAATTTTCATTGTTTTTCCTCACACTCTTTTCCTTGCGGACAGTCATTTCCCGGCAGACGTGCGTTCTGCTCCAGCCATGCCTGGAGATTATCGCCAAAGCGTAAACTGCGCCACAGCGTAAAAATATTCTCTTCATGATGGTAATTAAGGTTTACCGTACCGCTTTTACCATCAACGCGACTGGTACCTGTAATGTTGGCCTGCATGGTTAATAAACCGAGATTATCTAAATTAATTTTTGTCGATGAACGGCTAATTTCCATATAGCGCAACCAGTTAATTGCTGAACCCGCAGTCATATTGTCTTTTACCACCGCATCCGCAGTGTCTTTATCCAGTCGCAATGTCATCGGCCCGCTATTCGCCAGCCAGCCATCTTTCACAATCCATTTTTCATTGTTCAGCCATAACGGCAGTGCACCACTAAATGCCCCGGACATGGCGAATTGTTTCGGATTGACGGCGCTAACCAGTTCGCTGGATGAGAGATTATTCAGCCGCAACAGCGCCGGGTCATGTTGCGGCATACGTAATTGTTTCATCAGTACGTTACCGCCTAACACATCGACGCTAACATCAGTCAACAGCAAGGGTTCTTCTTCAGTCCACGGATAACGCCCTTGCAAATCAGCCGTAATATTTTTCGCTGTCACCAGATTAATCACTTCGGCAATTCGCAACGTAACGGGGCCGCGAGTCCCCAGATGCCAGGCTCCATCGGCAAAACGGAAAGGCAGGACAAAATCGACACCGTTAACCTGATTATCTGGCATCCAGGCACTACCGCCTTTCAACACGCCGTGTCCTCCCGCGCGGAATCCTTGTTCAGGCGCAGCAGAAAATGCAACCTGAGCATACAGTTCACCATCGCGTAAGTTCATCTTCCAGTCGGGTGGCACCAGCGGCTGGAATACGGTCAGTGATTGTTTAGGCCACCAGGCGTTACCGCGCAGACGAATACCGTCCCAGCGACCATTTACCCGAACCGGGCCAATCTCACCAGCATGTAAATCGCCTTTAAAGAGGAAATAGGTAGGATCGCGCCCATCGACGCTAAATTTTAAGGTTGATGGCGGTAACACACTGCCGCCAGTGAACAGCGTTTGCCCGGCGTCCAGTGACAGCGCGCCGCTAAAGGAGGGATGCTGTGCGTCACGTACCCAGACGATGGGCTTGTCGAGAATTAATCGCGGCTTTTCTACCGTCATCGTACCGTATTGTAACTGGTCGAAACCGGTGGAGAGATCGGTCAGCGTAATCGTGCTGTCATGCCACTCACCTTTTCCTGCGACATCCCAGGTGGCATTCATCGGTGTAAAACTCCCTTTTCCCCAGTAGCGCCACTGCCAGCGGCCAGCGTCAGGGAGAAAATCATTCGCCAGCCCATCCATATGCAGCACGAAATCGCCCAGTTCATTTTCATGCGCCTGCAAGATGGCCTGCAAACGTCCGTCAACACCACGTTGGGTGACTTTTACACCCGCTAAAGGCCAGCGGATTTCATCGATGTCCAGCGAATCGATGACTCTTCCCTTTGAACGAAGTAACGCGCCTGGCTCAAAGGTCAGCGTTGGGTCAGACAGACTTCCACTTAGCTGCGCAGGTAAACGGGCATATAAAATGAGGTCCGCCTGTTTCGCTTCACCGGTCAGCTGCAGAGGCAGCTGACTGTTATCCATGCTTAATTTTCCTGGGCCAAAATTAAGCACCGCGTTGCCCTTACCCGCTTGCCCCTGGGTCAGCACACTCAGTCGTCCGCTGACCAGAGCGTTCTCAAGCCCTGCCTGCCAGTTGTCGACTTTGACACCCAGTCGGCCACTCAAAGGAAAACCTGCATACGGCCAGCTCCAGCGACCATCGCTTACGGTCAATTGTTGACGAGTAATTTGCCACGGCAAATCGAGCAACGGATCGCCGTTATCCCGTGCCAGCACGATCAATTGCCCGCTATTTTCCTGCCAGTCCAGCTCGGCATCCACCAGTGACGGTTCCTGCGGCAAGTTTAACGTCGCAGTAGCATGCCCACTTACAGGAAGTCCATCCGGCACGAGCGGCATAGCAAATTCCCCCACCAGTTTTACCGGCGGCTGATTTTCAAACGCGACGACATCCAGTTCGCTGACTGTAAGTTGTTGCCCTTTCAGCTGGCCTTGAAATTTAACTTTTTCGCCCTGATAACGCAGTTGCTGGATATCAGAGGTTAATGCGAGAGAGAGTTTTCCCTGCCATTCCTGCCAGGGAGAAAAAATCAGTTTATCGATATTGATCCAGGTGTTAGGCAGCATGGCCTGCCACTGCGCGAGTGTTTTTGGAGCGGCTGGCGATTGCTCCGTCTGCGGCAATTTCGCCAGACAAGCAGAATCAAGTTCTACCGTGCCGACGTTCAATAACCAGCGGCTGGGATGTGAAAGGCTGGCGTTGGTGATATGCGCAAGCTGACAATCTCCCACCAGATAACGGAGATCGGGAATGATTAAACCTTTACGCGTAATGCGTGGGCTTTCATCTAATGCAATACGTGTCCCGAGCGGTAGCCAGATGCCCGCCAGCGTGGGAACCCACAGCCCGAGCGTCATCAGCAGCGTCAACGGCACAAGAATAATCAGTAATAACAGCGCGAGAACGGCTTTATATTTACCCAGCATGGGTAGTTAATATCCTGATTTAGCGAAAAATTAAGCATTCAATACGGGTATTGTGGCATGTTTAACCGTTCAGTTGAAGGTTGCGCCTACACTAAGCATAGTTGTTGATGAATTTTTCAATATCGCCATAGCTTTCAATTAAATTTGAAATTTTGTAAAATATTTTTAGTAGCTTAAATGTGATTCAACATCACTGGAGAAAGTCTTATGAAACTCGCCGTTTATAGCACAAAACAGTACGACAAGAAGTACCTGCAACAGGTGAACGAGTCCTTTGGCTTTGAGCTGGAATTTTTTGACTTTCTGCTGACGGAAAAAACCGCTAAAACTGCCAATGGCTGCGAAGCGGTATGTATTTTCGTAAACGATGACGGCAGCCGCCCGGTGCTGGAAGAGCTGAAAAAGCACGGCGTTAAATATATCGCCCTGCGCTGTGCCGGTTTCAATAACGTCGACCTTGACGCGGCAAAAGAACTGGGGCTGAAAGTAGTCCGTGTTCCAGCCTATGATCCAGAGGCCGTTGCTGAACACGCCATCGGTATGATGATGACGCTGAACCGCCGTATTCACCGCGCGTATCAGCGTACCCGTGATGCTAACTTCTCTCTGGAAGGTCTGACCGGCTTTACTATGTATGGCAAAACGGCAGGCGTTATCGGTACCGGTAAAATCGGTGTGGCGATGCTGCGCATTCTGAAAGGTTTTGGTATGCGTCTGCTGGCGTTCGATCCGTATCCAAGTGCAGCGGCGCTGGAACTCGGTGTGGAGTATGTCGATCTGCCAACCCTGTTCTCTGAATCAGACGTTATCTCTCTGCACTGCCCGCTGACACCGGAAAACTATCATCTGTTGAACGAAGCCGCCTTCGAACAGATGAAAAATGGCGTGATGATCGTCAATACCAGTCGCGGTGCATTGATTGATTCTCAGGCAGCAATTGAAGCGCTGAAAAATCAGAAAATTGGTTCGTTGGGTATGGACGTGTATGAGAACGAACGCGATCTATTCTTTGAAGATAAATCCAACGACGTGATCCAGGATGACGTATTCCGTCGCCTGTCTGCCTGCCACAACGTGCTGTTTACCGGGCACCAGGCATTCCTGACAGCAGAAGCTCTGACCAGTATTTCTCAGACTACGCTGCAAAACTTAAGCAATCTGGAAAAAGGCGAAACCTGCCCGAACGAACTGGTTTAATCTTGCCGCTCCCCTGCATTCCAGGGGAGCTGATTCAGATAATCCCCAATGACCTTTCATCCTCTATTCTTAAAATAGTCCTGAGTCAGAAACTGTAATTGAGAACCACAATGAAGAAAGTAGCCGCGTTTGTTGCGCTAAGCCTGCTGATGGCGGGATGTGTAAGTAATGACAAAATTGCTGTTACGCCAGAACAGCTACAGCATCATCGCTTTGTGCTGGAAAGCGTAAACGGTAAGCCCGTGACCAGCGATAAAAATCCGCCAGAAATCAGCTTTGGTGAAAAAATGATGATTTCCGGCAGCATGTGTAACCGCTTTAGCGGTGAAGGCAAACTGTCTAATGGTGAACTGACAGCCAAAGGGCTGGCAATGACCCGTATGATGTGCGCTAACCCGCAGCTTAATGAACTCGATAACACCATTAGCGAAATGCTGAAAGAAGGTGCACAAGTGGATCTGACCGCGAACCAGTTAACGCTGGCGACCGCAAAACAGACATTAACTTATAAGCTGGCGGATTTAATGAATTAATAGCTGCCACAGCTCCCGGCGGCAAGTGACTGTTCGCTACAGCGTTTGCCGTTGGGTAATGCACACATCCCAATCGCCGTACCATCCAGTTGACGGGCAACAGAAAGCGAACCGCCGATCATTGCACAATTTGCTTCTCCACTACTGGACATCGACGCTTTTAAACCTGGCGCTACGTGCGCGGCAGTCGCCTGCTGAACAGGTTCACTACTACACGCCGACAACAATAAAGCGGCACACCCTACCCAAAACGCTGCTCGCATCTTTTCTTCCTCTGATCTTCAAGCCAAACGACACCGCCATAAATAATAGGCAGCACAGAGGGCGGCGTCGAGAGCTGTCCTGCGCGTTGCCCCGCATTTTTACTTTTTTATGGCTATTTTTTTGCCCTCTGTTTGATCAAAACATTCATTACGCTGATGTGGGGGACACAAAAGCGAAAATGCAGAAGAAAGCTATTTGCTAAAATTGAAAGATTACTACTGGGCGCGCAGCAATTTCGTGCGCCCCTCATTTGCGCAATGTAAGGGTGTCATATGATTACTATTGACGGTAATGGCGCGGTTGCTTCGGTCGCATTTCGCACCAGTGAAGTTATCGCCATCTACCCTATTACCCCCAGTTCCACGATGGCAGAACAGGCTGATGCCTGGGCCGGAAACGGCTTAAAGAACGTTTGGGGAGACACACCACGCGTGGTTGAAATGCAGTCGGAAGCGGGTGCTATCGCTACCGTGCATGGCGCTTTGCAGACGGGTGCCCTTTCAACATCGTTTACGTCATCGCAGGGTTTGCTGCTGATGATCCCGACGCTGTACAAACTGGCAGGCGAACTAACACCGTTTGTCCTGCATGTAGCGGCACGTACCGTTGCCACACATGCACTCTCTATTTTTGGCGATCATTCCGACGTTATGGCGGTGCGCCAGACGGGTTGCGCGATGTTGTGTGCAGCAAACGTCCAGGAAGCGCAAGACTTTGCTCTCATTTCGCAAATCGCGACGCTGAAAAGCCGCGTGCCATTTATTCATTTCTTTGATGGTTTCCGCACGTCCCACGAAATCAATAAAATTGTCCCGCTGGCCGATGACACGATTCTTGATCTCATGCCGCAGGTCGAAATTGATGCTCATCGCGCCCGGGCACTCAACCCGGAACATCCGGTGATCCGCGGTACGTCCGCCAATCCTGACACTTATTTCCAGTCTCGCGAAGCCACCAACCCATGGTACAACGCGGTCTATGACCATGTTGAACAGGCGATGAATGATTTCTCTGCCGCGACAGGTCGTCAGTATCAGCCGTTTGAATATTACGGGCATCCGCAAGCGGAACGGGTGATTATCCTGATGGGCTCTGCCATTGGCACCTGTGAAGAAGTGGTTGATGAATTGCTAACCCGTGGCGAAAAAGTTGGCGTGCTGAAAGTTCGCCTGTACCGCCCCTTCTCCGCTAAACATTTACTGCAAGCTCTGCCGGGATCCGTACGCAGCGTGGTGGTACTGGACAGAACCAAAGAACCCGGTGCCCAGGCAGAACCGCTCTATCTGGATGTAATGACCGCACTGGCAGAAGCCTTTAATAATGGCGAGCGCGAAACTCTGCCCCGTGTCATTGGTGGGCGCTATGGTCTTTCATCCAAAGAATTTGGCCCAGACTGTGTACTGGCGGTATTTGCCGAGCTCAACGCGGCTAAACCGAAAGCGCGCTTTACGGTTGGTATTTACGATGATGTGACCAATCTGTCACTGCCGTTGCCGGAAAACACCCTGCCAAACTCGGCGAAACTGGAAGCCTTGTTTTATGGCCTTGGTAGTGATGGCAGCGTTTCCGCGACCAAAAACAATATCAAGATTATCGGTAATTCCACGCCGTGGTACGCACAGGGCTATTTTGTTTACGACTCCAAAAAGGCGGGCGGCCTGACGGTTTCTCACCTTCGAGTGAGCGAACAGCCGATTCGTTCCGCTTATCTCATTTCCCAGGCTGATTTTGTTGGCTGCCACCAGTTGCAGTTTATCGATAAATATCAGATGGCTGAGCGTTTAAAACCTGGCGGCATTTTCCTGCTCAACACGCCGTACAGCGCAGATGAAGTGTGGTCGCGCTTGCCGCAAGAAGTTCAGGCCGTGTTAAACCAGAAAAAAGCGCGCTTCTATGTGATTAACGCGGCGAAAATCGCCCGCGAATGTGGCCTGGCGGCCCGTATTAATACCGTCATGCAGATGGCTTTTTTCCATCTGACGCAAATTCTGCCTGGCGATAGCGCCCTCGCAGAATTGCAGGGTGCGATTGCCAAAAGTTACAGTAGCAAAGGCCAGGATCTGGTGGAACGCAACTGGCAGGCTCTGGCGCTGGCGCGTGAATCCGTAGAAGAAGTTCCGTTGCAACCGGTAAATCCGCACAGCGCCAATCGACCGCCAGTGGTTTCCGATGCCGCCCCTGATTTCGTGAAAACCGTAACCGCTGCGATGCTCGCCGGGCTTGGTGACGCCCTCCCCGTTTCGGCGCTGCCGCCAGACGGCACCTGGCCGATGGGCACTACGCGCTGGGAAAAACGCAATATCGCCGAAGAGATCCCCATCTGGAAAGAGGAACTCTGTACCCAATGTAACCACTGCGTTGCCGCTTGCCCACACTCAGCTATTCGCGCAAAAGTGGTGCCGCCTGAAGCGATGGAAAACGCCCCTGCCAGCCTGCATTCGCTGGATGTGAAATCGCGTGATATGCGCGGGCAGAAATATGTCTTGCAGGTGGCACCGGAAGATTGCACCGGTTGTAACCTGTGCGTCGAAGTTTGCCCGGCGAAAGACCGTCAGAATCCAGAGATTAAAGCCATCAATATGATGTCTCGCCTGGAACATGTCGAAGAAGAGAAAATCAATTACGATTTCTTCCTCAACCTGCCAGAAATCGACCGTAGCAAACTGGAACGTATTGATATTCGTACATCGCAGCTGATTACACCGCTGTTTGAATATTCAGGTGCTTGCTCCGGTTGTGGCGAGACGCCGTATATTAAATTACTGACTCAGCTCTATGGCGACCGGATGTTGATCGCTAACGCCACTGGCTGTTCTTCAATTTATGGCGGTAACCTGCCCTCTACACCGTATACCACCGATGCCAACGGTCGTGGGCCGGCATGGGCGAACTCTCTATTTGAAGATAATGCCGAATTTGGCCTTGGTTTCCGCCTGACGGTCGATCAACACCGTGTCCGCGTGCTGCGTCTGCTGGATCAATTTGCCGATAAAATCCCGGCGGAATTACTGACGGCGTTGAAATCAGACGCCACGCCAGAGGTTCGTCGTGAACAGGTTGCAGCTTTACGCCAGCAACTCAACGATGTTGCCGAAGCACATGAACTGCTACGTGATGCAGATGCACTGGTGGAAAAATCAATCTGGCTGATTGGTGGTGATGGCTGGGCTTACGATATCGGCTTTGGCGGTCTGGATCATGTATTGAGTTTGACGGAAAACGTCAACATTCTGGTGCTGGATACGCAATGCTATTCCAACACCGGTGGTCAGGCGTCGAAAGCGACACCGCTGGGTGCAGTAACTAAATTTGGCGAGCACGGCAAACGTAAAGCGCGTAAAGATCTTGGCGTCAGTATGATGATGTACGGTCATGTTTATGTGGCGCAGATTTCTCTCGGCGCGCAGCTGAACCAGACGGTGAAAGCGATTCAGGAAGCGGAAGCGTATCCGGGGCCATCGCTGATCATTGCTTATAGCCCGTGTGAAGAGCATGGTTACGATCTGGCACTCAGCCACGACCAGATGCGCCAACTCACAGCTACCGGCTTCTGGCCGCTATATCGCTTTGATCCGCGTCGTGCCGATGAAGGCAAACTGCCGCTGGCCTTGGATTCACGCCCGCCGTCAGAAGCACTGGAAGAAACGTTACTTCACGAGCAACGTTTCCGTCGGCTGAATTCGCAGCAGCCAGAAGTGGCAGAACAGTTATGGAAAGATGCTGCAGCTGATTTGCAAAAACGCTATGACTTCCTGGCACAAATGGCCGGAAAAGCGGAAAAAAGCAACACCGATTAAATGCTCTGGATAAGGATTATCCAATTCTAAAAAAAAAGCCCGGACGACTGTTCGGGCTTGTCTTTTTATATGTTGGAAAATCAGTGGCAATGCAATGGCCCAACAGAAAATAAAATCTGTGACAATAAAGGCATATAACCCGCGCAGAATAACGTATAGCAAATTAAAAGTATAATTTTTATTTTGCATGTATTATCTTCGATACATTCACCAGACTTATTATCATTTCAGAGGAATTATTTGATTAAGGTTTTACTTAAGGCGTAACAAATGATATTTATCGGCTAACTGAACTTCTCCTTTAGGATGTTTTCACTCCCCGAAATGGGGATAAAAGGCAAATAAAATAACTAAAGGATTTATTCAATGAAAAGCAAAGTACTGGCACTTTTAATTCCTGCCCTGCTCGCCGCAGGTGCTGCACATGCAGCCGAAGTTTATAATAAAGACGGCAACAAATTAGATCTGTATGGCAAAGTTGATGGCCTGCATTATTTTTCTGATAATTCAGCGAAAGATGGCGACCAGAGCTATGCGCGTCTGGGTTTTAAAGGCGAAACCCAAATTAACGATCAACTCACTGGCTACGGTCAATGGGAATACAATATTCAGGCAAACAACACTGAATCTTCAAAAAACCAGTCATGGACCCGTCTGGCATTTGCCGGGCTGAAATTTGCAGATTACGGTTCTTTCGATTACGGACGTAATTATGGCGTAATGTACGACATCGAAGGCTGGACCGATATGCTGCCTGAATTTGGCGGTGACTCTTATACCAATGCAGACAACTTTATGACTGGTCGAGCCAATGGCGTCGCGACTTATCGTAATACTGATTTCTTCGGTCTGGTAAATGGTCTGAACTTCGCGGTGCAGTATCAAGGTAACAACGAAGGAGCCAGTAATGGTCAGGAAGGCACCAACAACGGACGTGATGTTCGCCATGAAAACGGTGACGGCTGGGGTCTTTCCACAACATATGATTTAGGCATGGGCTTTAGCGCTGGTGCGGCATACACCTCTTCTGACCGCACCAATGACCAGGTTAACCATACTGCGGCGGGTGGTGATAAAGCAGACGCGTGGACTGCTGGGCTAAAATACGATGCTAACAATATTTACCTGGCAACCATGTATTCAGAAACGCGTAATATGACCCCGTTTGGCGACAGCGATTATGCTGTGGCAAACAAAACCCAGAATTTTGAAGTCACTGCACAGTACCAGTTTGATTTTGGTCTGCGTCCGGCAGTCTCTTTCCTGATGTCTAAAGGCCGTGACCTGCACGCTGCGGGTGGTGCAGACAACCCGGCAGGTGTTGATGATAAAGATCTGGTTAAATACGCCGATATTGGCGCGACTTACTATTTCAATAAAAACATGTCCACCTACGTTGACTATAAAATCAACCTGTTGGATGAAGATGACAGCTTCTACGCTGCCAATGGCATCTCTACCGATGATATTGTCGCTTTAGGTCTGGTTTATCAGTTCTAAATCCTCCTGCCCGCTGTTATGGCGGGCTTTTTCTGCTTATTCTTCCTCCTTTGATCTAAATTAAAAATGTGAACTCCGTCATTACACAAAAAGTGTCATCTGGCGTTACACTTTATGCGGATACTAAAACAGGAGGTTTTATGAACAGAACGATTCTTGTCCCTATCGATATTTCCGATTCAGAATTAACTCAACGCGTGATTAGCCACGTTGAGGAAGAGGCAAAGATTGATGATGCAGAGGTTCATTTCCTGACGGTAATACCTTCACTGCCCTACTATGCCTCTCTGGGTTTAGCGTATTCCGCAGAATTACCGGCAATGGATGACCTGAAAGCGGAAGCCAAATCGCAACTGGAAGAGATCATTAAAAAATTTAAACTGCCAACCGACAGAGTGCATGTCCATGTTGAGGAAGGCTCGCCCAAAGACCGCATTCTGGAATTGGCGAAGAAGATCCCCGCTCATATGATCATCATTGCTTCCCATCGACCGGATATCACCACTTATCTGCTCGGTTCCAACGCCGCAGCTGTAGTGCGTCACGCAGAGTGCTCCGTGCTGGTTGTGCGCTGACACTAACGCCCGCACATTGCTGCGGGCTTTTTGATTCATTTCGCAAATGTGCTGACATTTTCCCCTCTAATCCGTACCATACACGCCACAGTTTTTTATATCAGATTTCTTATGCTGGGCGTTCCGGCATGACGCATACTCTTCTGATGCCATATAACGAATTGAGTCGCTTTTAAATGTCGCAAAATCAAGAAATTAGTAAGAAAGAACAATACAACCTGAACAAGTAAGGGCAAAAATCACAACTCTCTGACTCATAAGTATTTTACTTATTTTTCAATGTGTTAAATATCATCAGCGACAACAATAAGCTACGATAACCCACTCTTTTTTTGCCCCTTTTTTGCCCCTTTTGCAGCGCTTTGCCCCATTTTTGCCATCAACAATTTTCCTCATCAAGTCATTTCAAAGCCTAATAGGTGCCCTACTTTTTTCCTCAGTACCACGTCGCCAGCAGGAAACAACCTAATCCCGGTTCGGATCTAAAATTGCTAATGATAATCATTTTCATTTTGTATTGCTTATGCTATAAAACATAGCCGTTGCTATGTTTGTTCTAATTTTGCTCACTATAGGTACTAAATTATGTACTCAATAAAAAAAGTAACCATGCTCTTGGGGTGCCTCGCCCTCACCTGCTCGATCGCATTTCAGGCGAGTGCAACTGAAAAATTCAAGGTCATTACAACATTTACCATCATCGCAGATATGGCCAAAAACGTGGCTGGAGATGCTGCAGAAGTCTCATCCATAACCAAGCCCGGTGCAGAAATTCATGAGTATCAGCCTACCCCTGGCGATATTAAACGTGCGCAGGAGGCACAACTGATTCTCGCCAATGGTATGAATCTGGAATTGTGGTTCCAACGCTTTTACCAGCATCTTAATGGGGTTCCAGAAGTAATTGTCTCTTCGGGTGTGACGCCAGTAGGGATCACTGAAGGCCCCTATGAGGGCAAACCTAACCCCCATGCCTGGATGTCGCCAGATAATGCTCTGATTTACGTCGATAATATTCGTGATGCGTTGATAAAATACGATCCGGCAAATGCACAAACCTACCAACGTAATGCCGATACTTATAAAGCCAAGATTACCCAAACCCTTGCCCCCCTGCGTAAGCAGATTGCTGAACTCCCTGAGAATCAGCGATGGATGGTCACCAGTGAAGGGGCTTTTTCTTATCTCGCACGCGATTTGGGGCTAAAAGAGCTTTATCTGTGGCCGATTAATGCCGATCAACAAGGCACGCCGCAGCAGGTACGTAAGGTTGTTGATATGGTGAAGAAAAATCATATCCCGGCAGTCTTTAGCGAGAGTACGATTTCCGATAAACCAGCGCGTCAGGTTGCGCGTGAAACCGGCGCGCACTACGGCGGTGTACTCTATGTCGATTCCCTGAGCACAGAAAACGGCCCGGTACCTACGTATATCGACCTTCTGAAGGTTACTACCAGTACGCTGGTACAGGGAATTAAAGCCGGGAAAAGGGAGAAATAATGATGCAATCTGCGGGCATTGTCGTTAATGATGTTACTGTCACCTGGCGTAACGGGCACACAGCACTGCGCGATGCATCCTTCACAGTACCAAGTGGATCTATTGCCGCTCTGGTTGGGGTAAACGGTTCCGGAAAATCGACGTTGTTTAAAGCGATTATGGGATTTGTGCGTCTGACCAGCGGAAAGATATCTGTTCTGGGTATTCCCACGCGACAGGCGCTACAGAAAAACCTGGTTGCCTACGTCCCTCAGTCAGAAGAGGTTGACTGGTCATTTCCTGTACTAGTGGAAGATGTGGTGATGATGGGCCGCTATGGGCACATGGGTATGTTGCGTATAGCCAAAAAGAGGGATCGTCAGATTGTCACCGATGCGCTGGAACGTGTCGATATGGTGGATTTTCGCCATCGACAAATCGGCGAGCTTTCCGGTGGACAAAAGAAACGCGTCTTTCTGGCGAGAGCGATTGCACAGCAGGGTGATGTGATCCTGCTGGATGAACCTTTTACCGGCGTTGATGTGAAAACCGAAGCGAAAATCATCAGCCTGTTGAGGGAGTTACGCGCGGAAGGCAAGACGATGCTTGTCTCAACGCACAATCTCGGCTCAGTCACGACATTTTGCGATTATACGGTCATGGTCAAAGGCACCGTCCTGGCAAGCGGGCCGACAGACACCACTTTTACAGCCGAGAACCTGGAGCTGGCTTTTAGCGGCGTACTGCGCCATGTCACACTTAACGCCTCGGAAGAAAGCATTATTACTGACGATGAACACCCTTTTGTGGCACATCGACCGTCAGCGGTGCAGAGGGAAGCAAGATGAACGTGCTACTGGAACCCTTCAGCTATGAATATATGCTCAATGCGATGTGGGTCTCGGCGATGGTCGGCGGTCTCTGCGCTTTCCTGTCATGCTATCTGATGCTAAAAGGCTGGTCGCTGATTGGCGATGCGCTGTCGCACTCTATTGTCCCGGGTGTTGCGGGGGCATATATGCTGGGGCTTCCGTTTTCTCTGGGGGCCTTCTTTTCCGGCGGACTGGCAGCGGGCAGCATGCTGTTTCTTAACCAACGCACTCGCTTAAAAGAAGATGCCATCATCGGCCTGATCTTCTCCTCCTTTTTTGGCCTGGGGCTGTTTATGGTGTCATTGAACCCGACATCCGTGAACATTCAGACCATCGTCCTAGGCAATATTCTGGCAATCGATCCGGCGGATATCCTGCAACTCACTATCATTGGCATTCTCTCGATCATCGTGCTTTTTTTCAAATGGAAAGATCTTATGGTGACCTTTTTCGACGAGAATCACGCCCGTGCTATTGGATTGCATCCGGGCAGATTAAAAATCCTCTTCTTCACCCTGCTGTCGGTTTCGACCGTTGCGGCGCTGCAAACGGTTGGTGCCTTTCTGGTGATCTGTCTGGTGGTGACTCCCGGTGCAACAGCATGGTTGTTAACCGATCGTTTTCCCCGCCTGCTCATAATTGCTGTAACTATTGGCAGTGTAACCAGTTTCCTCGGCGCGTGGGTCAGTTACTTTCTGGACGGCGCGACAGGTGGAATCATCGTGGTGGCGCAGACACTGCTGTTTCTTTTAGCATTTGTATTTGCGCCCACCCATGGGCTTTTGGCAAATCGTCGGCGTGCGCATAAAGCGCTGGAGGATCGCTCATGATGGCATTATTACTGGAGCCACTGCAGTTCACCTTTATGAGTCACGCACTGCTGATTTCACTGGTAGTTTCCATACCCTGTGCGCTGCTGTCGGTCTTTCTGGTCCTGAAAGGTTGGGCACTGATGGGTGACGCGATGAGTCATGCGGTTTTTCCTGGCATCGTGCTTGCCTGGATTCTGGGGTTACCTCTGGCTACAGGGGCATTTATCGCCGGAGTATTCTGCGCGGTGGCGACGGGATACCTGAAAGACAACAGCCGAATCAAGCAAGATACAGTGATGGGGATTGTTTTTTCTGGCATGTTTGCCGCAGGTCTGATCTTGTATATTGCAGTCAAACCAGACATACATCTTGACCATATTCTTTTCGGCGACATGCTCGGGGTAACCATCGGCGATATAATCCAGACGATGATTATTGCCGGGCTGGTTACACTTGTTATTAGCGTAAAATGGCGGGATTTTTTGCTGTTCAGCTTTGATTATCAACAGGCGCAGGTAAGCGGTTTGCATACGCGATGGCTGCATTATGGGCTGCTGTGCATGGTTTCCCTGACCATTGTGGCGACGCTGAAAGCAGTAGGTATCATTCTCTCCATTTCTCTGCTCATTGCGCCTGGCGCCATTGCGGTACTCCTGACACAACGCTTTCATATTGCACTCCTACTGGCGACTGGCATATCGGTAATAGTCTCAATGACTGGTGTTTGGCTGTCCTTTTTTATCGACAGCGCACCAGCTCCGACGATTGTCGTCTTATTCGCGGTTGTGTTCATCATGACGTTTACCGTTATCAGTTTCAACGCACGCACAAAGGGAAATGCTCATAGACAGGATCTGTTATCCCCCAATTAGCACAACATCCGAGGGCAGCATTGTCCGCTAGTACACTGCAGTCCAGAAAGTCATGGGCGGACGTTGGGAGGAGGCGCTAATCCTTTCATACAAAAAATATGTAAAATCAATAACGGCTGTAAATCATTCAATACTCGCACTATCGGAAGTTCACCAGCCAGCCGCAGCACGTTCTTGCATACGACGTGTCTGCGGTTTCAACTTCACCAGTCCACCAATCACGATGGACAGTGCCAAGACAGCACTAGCAAAAACAGGAAATTAGCAGTCTCAGCAGAACACCGACCAGACGGTGAAGAAACAAAAAAGGATACGCAAAGGGGCCGCAGTTCCCGATTGATAAAAAAGCCAGCTTATGCGCTTTTTTTTCATGTATTATTAAGTATTGGTTAGCGTCTTTTTAATCAGAACTTTAAAGACAAGCCATTTGTAAGAAAACCGACAGATTCGGTTGACAAGCAGGAGTAATACTTTGGACATAAGAAAAGATTTGGAATCAGTAGCCCAATATATAAGTAGACTGTTATCGATAGGGTACGAATTTAGCCGTTTTGATAAAGACTGGGTCCATTTAAAAAATGAAGAGGATTTTCGTTTTATTTCAAGAATACCATTTGCAACACGGAATAAAGTGGAAGCAGTATATGCGGAAGGCAGAGATATGGCACTTTATATGTCTGATGAGTTACTATCCATTAATAGTGATTTCAGTAAATTTCCAACGTTGACAGCTATTATCGAAAGATTCAAGGACACTTGGGTTTATGGTAATTATGATTCGGAAGTGCCAAATATAGCTAAAAAAACATGCGAAGAAAATGCAGTTCAGCTTTGGTCTGTAGAACAGATGTGTTCCTTATTCAAAAAGCAAGAACAACTATTAGCAGCAGTACGTATCACATTGCAGATGCTACAAGATAGTGACCTATACAAGATGGAGAATGGTTTACCTCTTATGAAACAAGAAGCTAATATTCATGTCAGTGGAATTTCCGGTTCTAGTATCAATATACATTCTTCAGGTGCTACGGCAACTACTACGACAAATTATAATGAGCCCACAATATTTAATGAAATGATTGAGGCAATAAAATCGAAAAACTTTGATGGCGCGACAGAATCACACCTTATAGATAATGTACAGGCACTGGCAGCCAGTCACCAAAGCGGCTGTTTTAAAGAAGCATATAAGGACTTTATTAATAATGTATCTGCACACATTACAGTATTTACTCCATTTCTTGCTGGCATATCATCTTTACTATAAAATAAGTGACAGATACATTAATACATAACGAAAAATCTTTTTAGCTACTCATTCATATCAATAGTGCCCTACCATAGGGCACATTATTCGTGGAACTCGTTTATGACAAAAGAATTTTGATGGTCTGCCTGATGCAACAGATATAATTCTGGGAGTGTTGAGTAAGAGTATTCACCGGCGCTCAACACAAATGCCAGCAAGCACGAGAAAGAGCAGGTAAGCCTGAGTGTTCAGGAAATGTTTGAAAAGGCTAATATGTGGCTGGTTTCAGATTAAACGCCTTGAACCGTCATATTACTTAAGTACAATCCGCCTAGACTAGCAATCATTCAATAGTAGCACTATCGAGCGCTCGCCAGCCGAGCGCAATCATGCTCCTTGCATACGGCGTGCAGCATATCACAAAACGATTACGCCATGACGGACTGCAGGCTACTCAATATCTGGCTCGATTAGCGTATTGGCATGATTTAACAGACCCCGGCGCTTATTCCCAGCAACCTGAAGCGGCACCTCTTCCTGTGTTGCGTTTACAACTCCCTTTTTCACCCACGATTAACCAACAGCCAGACCAGCAGACAAGCCACCACCGGCACAGAAAAATCCATCAGGCTTGCCACATCCCACACGCGCGGATCAAAACCACCCCACCACGGCATATTCATACGCTTGCCATGCCCGAACATTTCAATCCAGCGATATTCTGCCTGGGTATGTTCACGAGCAATGAAGAACGTACAACCGGCTATCGCTCCGTAAGCCCAGTTTCCGGTAAAAAGACCAACCAGTACCTGCGCAGCCACAGCACAAAGTGCATGAAGGAAAGGTGTTATATCCATTTTCATCCTACCCAATAAAACGGGGCGCTCGGCCCCTTAATATTATTTAGACGCAAGCGTCGCCTCAATTGCAGATAATCTTTGTTTTAATTCTGCATTTTCTTCTTCCAGTGCTGTTATTCTGTCGTCTGACTCTCTGGCTACCTGAACAAGCAAGCCAGTAACACCAGAATAATCTACTGTGTAATAACGTTCACCTTCTTCACCTTCCGATCCGCTCGCACCGTCCTGATATTTCATTGCGGAACCTACAACTTCTGGGATTGCTTCCAGAGCTTCCTGTGCAATGACACCAGCATAGGGCATACCGTTTTCTTTAAGCGTGTATGTATAGCCGTTCATTTTACGGATGCGGTCGGTTGCATTATCGATCACCTGAATGTTGTCTTTCAGATCCCGGTCGGAATGCTGGTTAAATGCGGTGGCATGACATGCACCATTAACGCTTAACATATAGGTGTTATCGGTATTTTTCTGCGCATAGAACATATAAGCGCCACCATCAACACCGACTTCATAAACAACAGGACGGCTGGAGTTGCCCCACAATTGAGCAGTAACACCAGCATAAGCGGTTCCCTGTGTGTTTAATGTCATGGTTGACCCATGATTGGCATATTTGATCTGTAATGTGTCGGTGTAATCAAATTTAATAAGCGCGTTACTTCCACGCTTGCTGTATGACATAAGGCAGTTACCCATTTTGAGGTATCCGCTGTCACCGGGAAAAATCATCGTACCGCCATAAAGGTTGGTAAAGTCCCAGCAAATGTTTGTCCCGTTATCGTTCAGGTTAAGGCGCGCCATTGCGTTACCTGGACTGTCTATCCATTTTTTGAGGTATAGTTCGCAATACGCATCCTCAACACCTGCCGTCCTGTGAGTTGAGCGGAGTTTTCTCCCAAATATAGCTCCGCTAGTTGGCAATACCTGCTGATACCATGAAACAGACCAGTCACCAACGATTTCATCTTTGCTGTCTACATATAATTTTGTTGCGTAGCTTCCTTGATCGTTTTTTAATTTGCTAACGTCGGATTTTAGCGTTTTGATGTCATCAGGAATTACTGTCGATGTAGCCATTTTTCTTCCTCACATCCAGCCACGAAGTTGATGCTCAACAGCAACCACGTATTCATCGAATAATGACGATATTTGCGAATCATTAATGATGCGCACGTTTACAAAATATCCGTCTTCCTTAACACATACCGGTTCGCCATCTTCAGTCAGTTCTCCGGTTTCTTTGTACACATTACCTATCACGTCAATAAGAATATCATCCTGCATCGACTCGTCATCATAATAGCCAATGCTCTCCATAAAGGCCGAAAAGTCGACCCTGTCTGCAAATTTGAGTGTTAAATCTTTCATTTAATACTCTCCCCCATTTGCGCATCAGTTAATTCTTTATGCCAGAGACGAAGATTTCTCAAATGGCCGAATAGATGACGAGTTCCCGATGTGGCTTGACCTCCAATTCGAATAAAGGTCCGTGTTTTTACGCCCGTCCACTCCGTTTTCATAGTTTTAGTAGCCTCACCGTTAGAAACTACTCGTTTAGTACCATCAGAATAAATATTAAAACCACCAATGAATTTTCGAACATCAGTTCGACCAGCAAACACACTAGAAACGTAAGTACTTGTCGACGCTTTATAAGTTTGCATATAAAGCTGACCGTAATATTTCTCAGTTGTGTTAAAAGCGTATGTAATTGACTCAATAGGTGGCACACCAGAAAAATCAAAAATACGCGGTGCTACATTAGGAGGAATATCGCCCCAATTTCTATTAACCTCGACAAGACACGTAAGCGGTCTATTATAGATATTATTTTCAGTTGGGATCGTCACCATATCACTGGAGCGGGTTGCGGGTGCAGTTGTCGTAATAACAAAAGATGAAGCACATCCGCCGTTTTCAAATTGTGGTGTTGCAAGGTAAATATAATCTCCCGCTTCAGTTATACCACCTTTTTTCGGCGCATACTGAATCATTGCGCCAATTAAGGTTTCACCTTCAACAGCTTCTATAGTTGCCTCATAGAAAATCCACCCTGTAACCGGATCTTTAGTTGCAGTAGCTGCTATTCTATTGGCTGCTCCGCCAGTTTTTTCTATTATCAGAGTTCCGAAAGTTAAATAAGCATCTCCTAAAAATGTATAAACCGACCCATCGTATTTTTCAAAACGCAAACGACAACGAAGACCATCAGGAGCTTTAACCCTGCATGAAACAGTGCAATACTTATTATCGCCACTAACATCAATCCCCCGGGATGCACTGCATGTATGCAGACTAAGTGCAGATGATTGTCCTGTCATATTATCTTTTGTTCGCATTTTGGCATATGAAAAACCAAATTCATCAACACCATTATTAGTTTTATCGATATTGCTGGTACTCGTCCATTCAGCGGGAGTATTGGATTTAACAAAATAGTTAGTGCGCTGTCCTTCAATCAATAAACCTTCTTTTTCAAATCGTGGCTCATCAATTTTAGCAACACTAAATACGCCTGATTTATTGATATATGTGGCAGTTGATGCGCGTTTAAACTTAACAACCTTGTCGCCAGGCATCGTTATTTCATCATCACCAATAACAATTTTTTTATATGACGGCGAAAAGCCCGTAATCATATCCAGTGAATCGTTAAACGGTATCCACACATCAGGCAGTGGCTGTAAGACATATTTATACGGCTCTGCTGCCTGACTTGCATACTCTCTGGCTGCGTCTTCACTTGCTTTAGCTGCTGTCTGGCTTGCTGCCGATGCTTTCGCCGAGTTCGCCGCTGCAGTCTCGCTTGTCTTTGCATTGGTTTCACTGGTTTTTGCCGCTTTTTGACTGTTGGCTGATGCAGTGGCAGAAGCAGCCGCCGCGCTTGCAGAACCAGCTGCCGCGCTCTCGCTTTGGGCTGCTGCAACCTGGCTGTTTTTCGCCGCAGTTTCGCTGGCTTTGGCATTCGTTTCGCTGGTCTTCGCTGCCGTCTGGCTGGACTTTGCGTTAGTTTCACTCGTCTTCGCAGCTTTCTGGCTGTTAGCCGCAGCAGTTGCTGATCCAGCTGCTGAAGTCGCAGAACCGGCTGCCGCGCTCTCGCTTTGGGCTGCTGCAACCTGGCTGTTTTTTGCCGCAGTTTCACTGGCTTTGGCATTCGTTTCGCTGGTTTTCGCTGCCGTCTGGCTGGACTTTGCGTTGGTTTCGCTCGTCTTTGCGGCTGTCTCGCTATTTTTCGCGTTGGTTTCTGATTTTTTGGCTGCTGTCGCGGAGTTTTCTGATGCAGTCTGTGAGGTCGCTGCCGCCTGTGCACTATTAGCTGCATTCGTTTCTGAGGTTTTCGCCGCGTTCTTCGATGATGCCGCTGCAGTTTCGGATTTCTTTGCCGCCGCTGCGCTCTGAGAGGCGGCTTCGGCGTTGCGTGCCGCTTCTTCCACCATTTCCTCAAAACGACGCAATGCCTCCGGCATGACATCATCTTCCGTCATGGCACCGAGAAAATCATTCAGCGTACCTGGTCTGGAACCTTCATAGACGGTAATGGTCCCGGCATGTGAAGGCGGAAAACCTTCAACCAGCA
>OHAH01000382.1_pt1 | contig 36199 bp, 28 predicted proteins | sample 1577071 | NCBI WGS metagenome assembly OHAH01 (sample SAMEA3541520, study PRJEB24748) | human gut metagenome | biome: human gut; feature: human-associated habitat; material: faeces | place: China | collected 2012 | reverse complement strand
TAAGAAGAGTTTGTTGTTTTATGAATCTACAATGTGTACTTTATCGGATGCTTACATTTCATAGATGAGCAGATGAAAATTAAAAAGATTATGAAAGAGCGAGGAGAGAATATGTCTAATATAAAAATTCCTCAAGAGCTGAAATCTTCATTGTCTTTTTATACTACTGATAATCCTAATGTTTGGGAGGCTGTTCCTATAACTTCCTCTGATTACCAAGAGACTAAAAAGCAATTATCAGAATTAGCTATTACTGAAAAAAGCTTTGAGGATATGCTATTGACTGATAATAATGCAACTATAGTTCAAGAAAATCATTTTGTGAAGATTCGTAAGCTGGACCGTAATGTGTGTCTGAATTTAAAAAAACTCTATAATTTCAGATGTCAAATTTGTGGACAACTCATTTCTGCACCATATGGCAACAAGCCTGTTGTAGATGCCCACCATATTGAATTCTTTACACAATCGTTAAATAATAATTATAATAATGTGATGATACTTTGTCCTAACCATCATAGGATAGTGCATACATATCGGCCATTATTTAAAAGGCAAACAAAAATTTTTGAGTATCCTAATGGGTATAAAGAGAAGGTGTTGCTGAATTTACATTTATAGATTTATAAAAGGTTGTGATGCTGTCCAAAATCTTGTGTATCTGGAAATACGAAACTCAAATTTGAATCCCGTATTTCCATTTACACAAAATATTTTATAGTGCCACAGATTTTAAATGTAATATAAATCTGATATCTTCAATATCTATCTTCTAATAGCAGATATAAGACGACTAAAATTATCATAAATGGCATTTTCTCCCAAACCTATATCTGTCAGAGTATTACTAATTGAGCAAACCTTATTAAAAGGGGCATCTGTTTCTGTTAGAATAAGATTACGGGGTATGCGCTTAATTATTTCTATTCCGCTATTAGTCTTTGTCATTTTTTCGTTGATAGAAAAATAATATCCATGTTCTACAATCTTAGGAATTAGAGAGAGAGGACCTGAATACCAATGAAATATTACATTCTTAATGCCATAGGTAACCAACATTTCGAACAAGACTTTTTCAGCTCGTCTGGAATGGACACTTACTATTTTATTTTTTTTACTTAATAGCTGCAATACTTTCTCTAAAACGAAAATTTGATCATCTTTAGTTTTTAGTCCTTCGTTACTAAAATCTAGACCGATCTCACCGATATAGCTAGTTTTATCTAAACACTGGCTGAATAGCCGTAATTCACTTTTATTTTCGCTTGCATATAATGGATGAAATCCTAAAGCCAAACGTGAGAACTTATATTGTCTTACATGCTCATAGCCCAATAAAAAATGACTTGGCAGATTTGTCATTCCTATCGAGATATTCTTTTTTACCTCTTGTTGTTTGAGATACTGTTCAGGATTTGGCATCATGTCAAAATGACAATGGGTGTCTATAATCATATTCCTGCTCTTATTTGTATTTCATTTGTAGCTTTTTTCTTAAGCCAATTTATAACTTGTCTGTATGAGTGTAAGGCTAATGATGTATATTCATCTAACTCTTGCTTTTCTATAATTCCATTAAAGAATAGTTCTTGGCGAATTGTACGTTCATTCATTCTGTTTTTTAGGAAATACAGAAGAGCGTTAAAATCCCTATTCCTTTTTTGATGTTTATTGTCAAGATTAAATTTAATGCCATGAAGTACATCAGTGCCAAGCAATGCTTCATTATCTAGGCCTATTGTATCTAGTGCGACTCTTCTATATAAGCATGGCAAACACATACCACAATGCTTGATTTTGGCATTGCGTATTTCTATTCCGCTTTTGTCCCAAAAAACATTGTGACCACGTTTTGCACAAGAGCATGATAAGTCAACTAATAATTTTAAAATTGCCTTTTTCGAAGTATCTTGACAGCACTCAAGAACCATGTCTGCTTTTGATTTTAATCGATATGGGTTGTATATTGAGTTTGATATACCTATAGTATATAAGGCCTCCTGTATGCGTTTGATAAAAGTAGGATGCGTAGTTCGAGTACTGCATGAACTCCTTCTTCCACTATCAAGAGGTATATTTATTGATATAGTTCCATTCTCTGGAACTATCAATTGACATTGTGGGGATATTTTGTTTGCAATATATATTCCTGCTGCAAAAAATAATAAGGAACGTGAGCGGAATGTACTCTCTGTTGAAGTTTTAATATTCCAAGAATGAGGTTTAAGCCCTGTGTTCAGCAACACTTGTTCGTATTTATTCGAAAAGATATTGTTTTCCCTGCAATATTTTAAAATGCTTTTTTGATCACTATGCTCTTTGCCCAATTCCATATGTGAAACAAGTAGTATCTTTTTATCAACAGAGAGAATGCTGGCCTCATCTATAAATCCAATCAATGAATCTAAACCTCCTGAAAACAATGCAACCTTTTCAAAAAACTGAGGATTATATTCCTTTACTTTTTTAGTTGGATTATACGAGTATGAATCTGCCTGTATAAAGTGAATATCCCAATTGTCGCCCGTAAGAAAATTTATTGCTTTATTAAAAGCTTCACGACCTTTATTCATATCCTCAAGATTTATTACAGGAACATTCAATAATATCAAGTTTCGTTTCCATCCATCATCTGAATTAGACAAACGAAGTACAGCTCTGTCCACATTATATACAATCATGGATAAAACTAATAAATCAAAAGCAACAGATGATGTATCTCGTGAAAACTCCCATAACTGTTTGGGATTAAACTTTGTGTCGACAGAATGAACTTTTCCGTCACTTCCTTGAAATGAAAGAGTAAAAAGGCCAAAAACTTCGCTTGTTTTTGACGGAGTATAATTAATGTTTATTCTTGTTTCCATATATCCAATATTTCTGATGTTAAAGAATCCAGATATTCTTTTCCTTCTCGGCTATTGAAGTCGATTTGAGTTAGTTCTTTGCTTAACTTCTCATCTAGTTCGTTATGAAGCCAACCTCTCATGTCCTTCTTTATTTCTTCGGGATTACTCCCTTTGTCAAATATGTGGCTTTGAAATAATTCAGCAGAATATTCCAGTATGTATTCAATTTCAAATGTTATAATCCATTCATGAAGATCGTCATCTGTTGCATTCTGAAGTTTATCTTCAATTTCTTGTCCGTCTTTACAATCTGACAAAATATCATTCAGCACTTTATCCATTGCATAAGTTGCTGCTGCATCATCCATTGTAGAATCATTGTCTCCAATAATCTCGTGCAAAAGCAATTCCTTGAAATCATGTGGTGTTTTCGGCTTTTGTGTATCAGGCAGTCTATCAATGCCTAAACTTGATACAAGTCCATATTGTTTAATATTGTTTAAAACAGTAGCCAACCCTCTGACTGCATGTCCACCAGCACGTCCAAACGAACTGCCGCCTCTCTTGCCTCCATGCCCTCCAAATCTGCCACCCCTATACAAACCATTGCCGAGCGCTATTCCTAAATTACCAAAAAACTTTGCATTTGAGTCAGGCTTATTGTCTGTTCCATTTGCTAGACTCGTCATGGCTCGTTTTGCTGCAGACCAATTAGGCGAAGATTTCAAATTATGTGATTGTGATGTACCCATATTTATTATTTTTGTATTTTTCGTTCAATAGCTTTTGTTAAAGGGTTCGCTTTTGGCAAACTATTTATATAGTTATGTATCTCATTGCTTAATGGAAGCATTCTAACAAAAAATATATCCGCTTTTGTATCTATATCTTCGGTCTTTATATTACTGAATAATAATTTTAATCTGTCTATTTTGTCACCAAATAATAAATTATTCTCATCGCAATTAAGTATTCTCCAACAATTTTCTGACTTTGGATCTTTTCTTAGGTTATCATTAATCAAGTAAATAATCATGTCTTTTTCTGAATCATCGCAAGCTTTAATAATTTCAGGCAAATCTCGCTTCATCACACTGCTTGTTTGCAAGGTGCATAATTTTCGGAATAACAGCATGACTTTGTTTGTAACCAACGAAGCTATTGGTTTTTCATTTTTCAAAGCATCTCGTGCTACCCAGAAGTAGTTTTGTAAATTTATATCTTTTAATGACGGATCTGAGCTTAACCATTGCTTCAAATAATCTGACGACCAGTTGTCTTTCCATTGTGGATTTTGAATACCATTTTCAGTTTTTGCTTCTTGCTCAACATCATCCAATGGCAAAACACCTCCATTTGCATTTTGAAGTTTATAAAGTTCTTCAAAACGAGAATTGTACAGTGTGTTGTACTCCAATACCATTAGTTTGGTTAATACTTCAGGGCGTATATCTGTAAAACCTGCTACCTCAGCTAACTCTTGACGTACGTATAAGGTATTTAAGAAACGTTTTAGTTGTCGTGGATTTCCATTTAAAAAACGCTTAATAAGAGGTACGGTTGGCAAACGATATTCTACTTCATGAAAGTCTATGTTTTTATTTGGAGTGACATCTGCTTTGATGTCATCTATATTATATTTGGAATGCTTGTCTGTTTTTCTGAACTCCAAATATTTCTGATGTATTTCATTAAAGTGGATATCATTTAAATGATTTTTGCATAGAAGAAGTGTGATATAAGTCTCTTGCTCGTTGTCAGACAAACGTGGCAGTTTGTATGGTAGTTGGATGAGTTTTTCCAGATAGTCTGAAAATGGACTGGATATATCTTCTTTCTTCATTTGAATAGGATAATGCTGACTAATAGCATATTCAATAATACGTTCATCTGCACCAATGATAAATGCGGTTTTCTTTACATTCACAAACAACTTAACTGCCTCCAAGCATCCAATAATTCTTTTAGGATCACATCTATCCAAATCATCAATATAGACAACAACTGCCTTATAACCAATATCATCGACCAATTTTTCAAAGAGTTCTCTGAATGTTGCAATAAATTTCGATGTATTTCCTTTTTGTATATCTTCAAGTAGATTATTGTATTTATCCTTGTCTGTTATCTTATCAAGTTCTTCCTTTGTTGGCAACCAATTTTTTAGCCAATCAGGAGTTAGATTATCAAAAGCCTTCTTCAAGATAAATACGCCTACTTTTAAAAATTTAATTCGCTTGAGAAAATCATCTACCCGTTCAAATACATCTTTTCGCTTATTAATATCTTTGTCAAGTGCTTCTAATATACTTTCTATCATTGTCAGTTTTGTTGAGTCATAGCTCTCAAACTGCCAACTATTAAAATATACTTGAAGTATAATCTTATGTTTCTCGTTCTGTTGTGATTTTTCCCATTCATGTAAGGACTGCTGAAGCAATAGCATCAAACTACTTTTCCCAGATCCCCAATTCCCAAATACCCCTATGGAAATTGGTAACATATCATCATTCAAAATTATCTTCTTGAGTAAATCTGCATGGACTTGATAGCCAAGCAAATCTTGCGTTGTTTCATTATCTGACCACATTTTATATTCTTAAATTAAATTGTTTATATCAAATGCGAGACATAAATATTCTTATACTTATTTTCCATGCAAAGGACAAATATCTCTGAAGCCCAGCAATTGCAGTTCTAATTTCCTGGAGTTCCTGACCACTCATACCAAACAAGTCCTTGATAACCTTATCATCAATAGTTTGTTGGATCATGTGCAATCGCATAGAAGTCAAAATCATTTAATTTGAAGCTATTAATATTCTGAGTGGCAAGGATTATATTTGGTTTAGGCCTTTATTCGTTCTATTGCTGGTGATTGTCAAAGTCAAGCATATAATGAGCTCTATCAATAATAGAGAAATGGCGGATCTATACGACTTCGTCATTTACACGATTGTAAAAATTAACTTTTCCATATCTGTATATATTTAGTTTAAAAATAAGTGAATATACATTTTTCTCTTAAGAAGAAAAAATATGTTACTATTAATTTTCTATTTGCACAAAGTTTTTATAGTGCTGTTTTCTTTGTTTTTATAATCTTCCGTTGTCATTCCATTCTCCGTAAAGAAGTCCTTTTCGGGTATTTTCTATGAATTTGTTCAGGCGGCTTTCAAAAAGTTCGGGTTGATTCCTCTTGATTTGGATGGTATCAATTCTGATTCGCCTATATAAATCAGGAAATTGGCAGAAGTTGTTCCACACTACCGGGTCGGATTGTAGCCTCTGTAATATATCCTTGTCTATGATAAAACCATTAGGTGACATATCCGGTAGAACGGCTCTGCCAGCATCTGTCATCAGTCCTAATCGTTCCATTCTTCGGCATCTTTCTTTATTGAGCTCAGACCAATTGCTTCTTGGCTTTCGTGGACAAAGTTTTTGGACTGTTACATCATCTGCTATTTTTTTAGTAGTACTGTCTATCCAACCGAAGCATAAGGCTTCTTCTACAGCATCGATATACCAGAAAGTATTGTCATCTGTAGGCCTTCCACGTTTCACAACTACCCAACATTCTTTCTCCGTTTTATGGTTATGTATTAGCCATTCACGCAGTTCGGTTCTTGATTTGACAGCTAACAAATTATGAATTTCCATTGTAGGCCATTTTGATTTGCATTTTGTAATTTTGTCCTTTCAGTAGGAGGTTATTGTCATAAATATCTTACTTTTTTCATAATGAATGCAAGACATAAAGAATGCTATGTCTATTCTTAATAATATGAATTTATATTACAACTTTTCGTGCGCAAATTCTCCATTAATCTAAAATGTAGCCTCTTTTCCTATGAAATGTAAAAGTACAAAATTAGGATCTGTATGGCCATACGGAAAGTGATTGATAAGCCAGTCTTGCCACATTTCTTTTCGTATGTTATCATCAGTTATAATCTCAATGATTCCTCTCAAGCCGACACTGTCACCATAGTTTGAATAACAAAGTCCTGCTTTGTTGTTCAGTTTGAAATCTGTAACCTTCACAGAATTGGCAGCGGTTGCCAGCCATACCTCATTACATCCTTTTGAGCTGATTTTCGACATTGGAACCGGACGTGGAAATCCTTCGTCATCAATTGAGGCAATCGTAATGTCCTTACATTGTGCTAACAAGCCAGTTGCTTTTTCTGTAAGTGTTCTTTCATCTTTTTCTTTCCATCGTTTAAGAGTAGGGGAGAATTGTCTCATATTTTCCTTAGCTTGTTCCGGAGTAAGATTCCATCCTGTCTCTTTATTTATCTGATCCGTAAATTGAGCACAAAATTCTATCATCTGGCTCATGTTAAAATCTTGTGTGAATTGTCCTTTCTGATAACAATAAGAGCAGTATTCATTGTTCAAACTTCCATCAGAGTTTGTTCCTTTATTTGTATCAGTGAGAGGCATACCGCAACTTTGGCAAAACTCCTGTCCCATAAAACATTCTGTTAATGATTAAATTATGATTTCAAAAATACGGAAATATCTTCAATGTTCATCGGATGACTTAAAAAATTATTCCATTAATTTCTCAATATAGTTGAGTCCTTTGCTAGGATTACATCTTTATAAATCCTCATTGGCAAAATTTTCCTATACAACAAGCAGCAGGTAAGCATACCATATTCATCATCATTGCATTATATCAGAAGCTGTATTTCCAATATACACGATTCATAGAGGATAAAGATAGTAAACATTCATATGGGACTGCCAATTATTATCTAAAGATCAGTTTGTGATTAAAGACTATTATTGGTACAACCTATCATATAATAAACAGATCTCATATTTTAGCTTTATTATATGATAGGTTAGATGCATCAAAATATAGTTTGTATCAGCAACCACTTCCGTCTATATTACATGACATTCCTTCTGTAATTGGTCTTGAAGTAAGTCCGGCTTCTTCTGGTATGAGGGTAACAGAACCATCCTCTAGAACAAAGCATGGAATGCCTGCAGCTCCAACTTTTTTCGCTTCATTAAAAACAGGGCTATTATCACGGATTCTTAGAAATTCCTTTAAATATTTTACATGCGAACCTATGTCTATAATCTCATATCTGTCGTCTCCCTGTATCTGTTCTTCAACATAAATACAGTCCGGACAAGTATTCATACTATAAATTTTAATCATGACGTATATTGTTATAAATTATTACTATTGTGCTGGGCATTAATAGTGAAAAACAAAAGATGTATCTCAAAAGTATGAAATGTTGTTTAAATATAAAAGTGCTTATTGTTTTTTTATACAATTCTACGTTATGTGATACAATTGTTTTTTGATGAATTGATGAAATGATGAGGTTATTGTTTGGATTTTGATTATGTCAAATTAGAATAAAAGTATGGTTTTAATGCATCTTAAAAAAGTTTTTTGTTAGATACTATTATCCTTTCCATACTATACTTACATTTGGGGCGATCAAGTATATTTGTTTGCTACTTTAAGCCCTGTTTTTCTTGTACATTGTTATTTTGTTCTAATCATATTTTTGATAGGTATAGTGTACAACAAAAAATCTATTTCTTGAGGTTATCCTGTTGTATAATTTTGTTGGACACCCCCATATAAATTGTTTCAGTCGTATATGATATATTGGGGACTTTTAATTAAAAAAGATCCAAGTCTGTATTGGCTTTCTATTGCTCTTAATATGATAAAACGACTGTAGCTGCTGGAGAATAACTTTTGAATTTAGCTAGTTTTAAGCCTTTCTTACGATTGTTATTGTGTATTGCTAATATTGGTACAGCTGATAATTTTTTGATCCAAATTATGGCAAAAATTCGATTCTCTGTTCTGTAAATTACATAACAAAATTATTCAGCTTGCTGCCATTTTAAACTGTTTTTTTCTAACGCCCTTTTCAGGAAGGGGGAATTAGGCTACCCTCTTTTAAAAAATTGAATAGGGCAAGCCCTTTTATAAACGCGTTTTTCTATGATAGTTTAGGGAAAAAGTATATATCAAAATATCTAGTAAAAGAGCTACTTTAATTGGCATTTTATCTGTGATTAATTGTTTGATTTCTATATAACTAATCTCTTCCCTATAGTTTCTTATAATCTTAAGCAAACGGAACATGTTTTGCTCATTTTTCTGCAATATTACAAATGGATTTTTATCTATCCTTTTGAACAGATGTTTATTGTTGGATGTTTTTGTTGTATATCCGAGCATATTGATGTCAATGATATAAAAGACTTTTTGTTATGTGTTTCTATGCAATGAATGAATAACAATTTACTGAGTACTTTCTTCATTAATTTGTTGGTTAAAAAATATTTTGTTTACTTTGCTAAAACAAGATGGCTATAAAGTATTACAGAATTATGTTATTATGTATCAGACAAAATCTGAATTATTAAATACTAATGTTTCTTTTTATGTAAACAGATATTCTTCTCAGCCAATTTCAGTAACGGTTGAGGAAGTATTGAATAGAATAGCAAGTAATTATTACGAAGAACAGATTAAAAGAATCCGTTTTTTTAAGCAAAAGGAAAAGTTTGAAGAGGCAAATAGAATTAAGAATAATCTAAATGCAGTAACTTTTTGTGGAAATTTTGAGGCTGATAGAAAAGCTTCATTATGTAAGTTCTATAATAATATTCTTGTAATAGATATAGATAAGTTGTCTGATGAACAGATGAATGAAACATATAAGAATTTGTTAGAAGACAGTCATGTTGCGGCATTTTGGAAATCACCCTCCGGAAATGGTTGGAAAGGTTTGATTCCGATAAATTATATAAATTCTCATGATATTGAAGTAAATATCATAGATAAACACTATTATGCTTTCACGCAAATTGAAGACTATTTTAGAAATGAATATAATATATTACTTGATAAAAGTGGAAAAGATATATCAAGGTTATGTTATATGAGTTGGAGTCCTGAGTTGGTAATTAAGGAGAAAAGCCTTAAATTTGAAGTTGATTTAAGTGGGCTTCAAATTAAGAAAAAGAAAGAAGTCCGTAATTTACAAACAAAGGTATCATTACACAAACAGCCTACAACAGTTAACTGGAACTGGTTGAATCATAAAGAATATCGCTTTGCTGATGTTGCAGACAACAGATTTACAATTGAGAGGATTTTTAAATATCTATCTAAACGGCATCTGTCTATAACGGAAACGTATGAAAACTGGGTACAGGTTGCTTTTGCTGTTGCCAGTTCATTTCATCCTACATATGGGAGAAAAATTTTTATCAGATTGTGTGAGCTTGATGGGGTTCGCTATGACGAAACGGCAAGCGAGAAACTGCTGTATGATGCATATGTAAAGAATGAAAATAAAGTTAATTTTAATACAATAATATTTCTAGCAAAGCAGAAAGGTTATATAATTTATACTTAGAAGGGTGAATGAGGTATCTCATCATCGAGTTGCACTGCCAAAAACAAGAAACACGGCGCTTGGCAGTAAATCGCTGTTTTTTGAATTATCTGAATTTTAATTACGTAAGTATAAGTAAACTCTTTCTGCATGCTGGAAATATATATAAATAAAGATTTGGTTATAAGGAAACTGATTTCATATAGGTGTAAAATTGCCGAAAATGTCTCAAAGAAGGAAAGTATATATAGCCTTGTAAATGAAAAGTTCAGTCAGCCTTCAAAAAATAAGAATATTGAGTTTATTTATTCATTATTTCCTCCAAGGAGTAAATGGGCGACTATTAGCTATAATAAACGCAGGAATCTTAATCAGGTTGAAAGAAATAAGTTGGCTCTGTTGTATACCGTAAGAAAAATGGAGCAGTTGGATATAAAAGAAGACTGGTTTAGGCGGCTTAGTGAATATTCTGAGAGTATAGTTAGAAAAGGTTTATGTAAATCATATAAGTTTGAGAAGCCAAATGTTTCTGCCATTGTAAAAAATTCTAAAAGTAATCCAATAGAATGTAGGCCAGTATGTAATTTTAAGTTGGATGATAAACTTATACTTAGTCTTTATAACAAATGTTTGACAAATCTTTTTGACAAGTATTTTTATAAAGATTCATATGCATTCAGGGTTCCGGTTGGTAATCCGACCAAGTTAGCTCATCTTAATGCTGTATCTCGCATCAAGGAGTTCAGAAAGAAAAATCCTGGAACTTTATTTGTAGCAGAATGCGATATGAAGAAGTTTTATGATACAATAGATCATTCTATAATCAAACAAAGATTCTGTCAGTTGTTACGTAAACCTAAACAGGAAGGAATAATCAATCTAGAAGAATATCGGAAGTTGAAGAGTATTATGTACTCATATATTGACTGTTTTAATTTTTATAATGATATATATAAATATCAGGATCAGCAAAATCATCCTATATGGAAAGGTATAAAGGATAGCAGTGGAAAGAAGAAAGTGATTGAATGGATAGAGAGTGATATACAAAGTCATCAAAATAAAATTAAATATCCTACTATAACTTATTATAAACATTTTCTCGGGGTCCCCCAGGGAGGAGCATTATCTGGCTTGATTGCTAATATTATTATGCATAAAATTGATATGAAGCTGAAGAAATATTGGGAGAATAATCCAGAGTTTTGTTATATAAGATTCTGTGATGACATGATAATGATAGGGAAAAATAAGGAATTTGTCAACAAGGCATTCGATGAATACTCTGTATGTCTTGAAGATACTAAGCTCTATAGGCATAATCCAGGGAACAATAAATCATTGAGAGCTAGGGATTTTTGGGAAGGGAAAACTAAGAAGACATATAAATGGGGTGTGGAAGATAAAGAAAGTGCCAGATGGATTACATTTGTTGGATATGATTATAATTGGGAAGGAGATACCAGAATAAGAAAAAAATCCTTAGAAAAAGAAAAGAAAAAACAATATGAAAAATATAATGAAATAGTATCTTTGTTCAGTAAAAAAATAAATGGAGAAGGGGTAACTTCCAAATGGAGTCCTGGTTTCCTGATTAACAGTTTAGTCAGGCGTCTGATAGGTATGAGTGTAGGCAGAGTTCCTATTTGGGATTATAAGAATTATGATAACCAATATTGCTGGGCAAGTGCTTTTACAGAACTGACAGACAACAGATGGTCAAGAAAACAATTGAAACAGCTCGACCATACAAGAGAGAAAAACATTTCCAGAATCAGAAAATTTGTAAAGAGTGGTATAAAATACGATATAAAAGGAAATGAATTTAATCATGGGAAAAAACTGACATTCGACTATTATGGTAAACCATTCAGCTATTATGGTCAGTGTCTGAAGATATGGTAAAATAAAAACATAATATTATGGCTTTATCATTAACTGCTCAACAGCAAAGTGTTATAGAGATGTTCAATAATGGTGATGTTTATCGAATACCTGAATATCAGAGACCTTATTCATGGGAGTATGAACAATGCTTCCAGTTGTATAATGATATAAGAGAAGCTTTTGAGCAAAAAAGAGATCACTTTATCGGTAATATTATCATAGCAAGAAGTAATGATTCTAACAGGTCGTTTCCAAGTGTTGTAGACGGACAGCAGCGTCTTATAACGTTATGGATAATTTTACGTGTTTTGAATATTCTTGAACCCAATATGAAAATAATCGAAAGGCTCCTTACCGTAGAATCCAGAATGGGCAACACTCATTATTTGAAAATAGACTCAAAAGTGCTGGAAAGTAATGATTGCTTTGAACTGGATGATATTATGAAGGGTGATGCTGATTTTTTCAATAAAGTATACGAGTCGTTTACCGACAGGAAAGGCGTATTTAAGGAGAATGGGACATATTCCCGAATAAAAAAGAACGCCATATATTTTTATTGCTGGTTTAAGGATTTTTTCGACAGAGCTTCCCAGGAAATGAAATATGATTATATCAACTTTATTCTTGACAGAATAGTTTTACTTCCTATAGAACTAAATGGCTCAACTATAGAAGAGGCCGGAGATAAGGCATTGGTTATTTTCGAGACAATAAACAATAGAGGTTTAGACCTTAAAAATGCAGATATATTCAAAGCCAGGCTTTTCAACAAGGCCAAGACCTACAATGAACAGGATATTTTTGTAAAAAAATGGATTGAGTTTAATTCCAATTGTCAGGATCTGTCAATCGATGTAGATGAGGTTTTCAGATATTATTCACATATTATCAGAGGAAAGGAAAATATAATTTCAGGAGAAAAAAACCTAAAAGATTTTTTTATAAGTGATCCAATCTCGCCATTGGTTAATCTCGGATATAACGATGTGCTTGACGCACTGAAGAGAATTATCTCAATACTTCAGTTCCTGGCTGGTAAATATACAGACAAAAGTGAAGTGTCACCTTGGATACAAATTTTGTCGCAATATTCAAATATCTATCCGCAATATGCTGTTGTGGTCTATCTATATTATAACAAGTGTGAAACTGAAGAAGAACAGTCCAGATTTGTCCGTTTCCTGAAATCTATAATAAGATATTGCTTTATCTATGGTTCAACATCATACGTAAAGTTTGAAATATATAAGATAATTGCAAATATAAGTTATGGTACCGACATATCTGATTATTCAATAGATAATGAGATGTCTTTTGACAATATTCCTATGGTAGGTAGAATGAAAAAGGCGTTTGCCTTATTGTCATTCTATCTAAGAAATCCGGAAATAAAACTGGGAAGAATATATTTTGAAAAAATTGCACAAAACACAGATAGTAAACAAATAAATAGCGAATTTTCCGAGTTGGCTAGTATATTCGTTTCTGATTTTTATGTCGGAAAGATAACAGAAAAAAAACTTTTATTATTAAAAGAATCTCAGATACAAGAAAATTATAACCTTATACAAAATAAGGACAACGAGGAGTACATAAAACAGAGAGAAGATGAAATCCGGAAATCAATCATAAATTTTTTTACCAATAACAATGAAAGAGATAACGCTAAATAAATTCAAGGCATTTAATAACCAGATAACCATTGGTGACCTTGATAAATACAGCACGCTTATATATGGTATAAACGGGTCAGGAAAAAGTAGTATTACAGAAGCCTTTAAACTTATTTTCTTTAAGGATAAACTTTTGAAACTGTATGGAGTTAATGTCATGATGACTAAAGAAGAAAGAGAAAATAAAGAAAAGGAATTTCTTGATAATTACAATAATAAGAAAGATGTAACAAAATCTTTCAACATCACTGTGGACGGTAATGATTATAGTGAGTATAATGCAGAAAATGATAATGTGTCAGTCATTACAAATCAGGACTTATATAAGACAGAAAGCATTATTCTTTATGAATTATATGAAAAATCCTTTATTAATGTATCAGATTTAAGCACATACTTATCAAATAATGCAGATGACATAGTTAAAACAGTAAACTCTCTTCTGAATGATTATTTTCATGAAAATATTATTGTAGAATTAGACAATAAGGAGAAATATACTTGTAGAATCATTGATGATAAAAAGGGGCTCAAGTATGTACAAAACATAAATGTATTCTTTAATGAAGCAAAAATAAATCTTATAAAAATATTATTTTTGTTTTGTCTTGTATTGCGTAGTTTTGACAAAAGTAGGACTAATATTCTGATTATCGATGACTTAATAACTAGTCTAGATGATGCAAACAGAACTTTGATGGCATCATTTGTTTTAGAGAACTTTAATGAATTCAGAATATATTTCTTTACTCATAATGTGAATTTTTATAATATGTTTATGTATTCTGCAAAAGTAAAGAGCTGTGAAAACAATTGGAAGTTCAGAAATCTTTACGAATTTAATGAAGAACACATAATCACTGAACAAGATTCTTATAAAAGATCATTTAAAATCAGAGAAGATTATTCTAAGAATAGAAATATTAATACTACAGGTAACGAAATAAGAAGAAGTTTTGAGATATTGCTACACGAATTGTCGAAAAAAACAATATCTGGATATTATGAAAATACAAAATCAATAATTGACAGTATATACAGTAGTAAACACGTGTATTTAAAGAAAAATGGGAAAGATGTAGAAAATGTGTATAATCTGGTAGAGTATATTCAATCTTATGTGAACTCAGGTGTTGATAATAAAAAAAAGATAAACGAAATAAAGAGAATTTTACAAGAGTTTGAGAGTAATAACTCTATGCCTAATATAAAACAAATTATCTCAAATCTGAGAATATATCAGAAGTTTGCACTTCATCCTGCTTCCCATGGAGTTATGGGTGTCCAGCCATTTAATAAAAAAGAAATACAAATCTCAATAGAATTATTATCACAGTTGGAGAAGATTGTCGGATAAATATATATGAGTTCTAGAGACTGTTTGATATAGTAAAACAAAACGAGAGTTCAGATTGTAACTAAAAGGTTTAACCGAGTATTTACTTTGTATTGACCATGAGAGTTAGGTCAATACAAAGTAAATATAACTATAGAATAAACTCAAAATAAGGATGTTCCAAAGAGTCAACATCCTCTTCTTGTATTAAATCATTATGAACCAAGAATGATTTAATATATAGTTTACGGGTAAATGTAGAAACGCCTTCGTAATCCACTTTTGTATAAATACCTGTTTTAGGACGGTTTATCAGACCGGCTTCAATGTACATAGGCATTATACAATATAGAGCATTGGGCAGAGAACGATTGCTGGCGTAAATTGAAGACATTTTATTTAGTATGAGCTGTGTTGATACTTCATCCTGAACATGGAAGAATTTTCCAAGGACAACCATTGCATCATATCCAAAACTATATGCAGCATTAATTAAAGATGTAAAGATAATAGCTCTATCACTTTTATGCTTCATCGCTACATAATACTCATTTTTGTGTTCTTCAATAAAAGGGAATAAAGGATTACGTATAGATAATTTTCCTATGATACTACGTGCTTTATTTATTCTGTTGCTCCCTTCATATTCTCCTGAAGCCAAATCTGCTGCAAATTCAGATGAATAACACCCTTCTAAGGCTGCTTTCATAGCCATCTCAATTACATTTGTACTTATTCGCTGATTGATTCCAACAGTCTTTCCCATATTATTTCTTTTTAATTGTGATGAAAGGTATTACTACTTCAAGAAAGTGAGATCCTCCATGAGTTATACATTCATTATTATTAAAACTATACAGATTTCTCCATACAGCACTATTATTAGTCCATTTATCCGTGCAGAGAAGTTGATTTTCAATATCATTATTGGATGATATAAATCTGTCAAGATATTCTTTTTTTGAATAAATCAAGTGCCGTTTGCCCCTGCTCTCTTTTTCAAAAAGAAAAGTTTTTTCTTGTGAAGTCAGATTTCTCCATGGGGAAGTATATACATTACCATGATCTGTAGTTATATATATATGATACCCATTTTCGTGTAATTCTTTTATATCTTTAGCTGTATCGTGTGCCCAATTTTCAGTAAGAAGATACAACTCTTTATTACAGGATGAAGAATGCATTTTTTCATCAAGATCTGTATCTACTAACGCAATTCTACGATACTGCATGTTATCCAGGCACAAACTGCCGTGAATATATCCTACTTCATAAGTTTGCAATCGTTTCGCAGCTTTTTGTTTTGAAGAAGTCCAGAAATCAATCCATAAACTACTTTCAGACTTTGGCGACTGATTATATTCAATAACAGGAGATTCACCTCTGAATATAGCCTGTCTTGATAATTTTGTAATGGATGGAATCCATGAAAGGATTTGATTATCATCAGTTTCTATTTCTAGAAAACTTAGTTCTCTCTTCAGCAAAAGATATTGCCAATAACTCATTCCATCTATGACTACAAGTGCAACTTTATCTGTTCTGGAGTGCTGATGTAATATATTAGGCAATATTTTATGTACCATTTTAGGCCTTTGAATGGCTGAAGAGTTAATCATTGAAGCATATTTACTGTCAATGAATTTTTGAAAATCCTCATTAATGGTTTCTAAAACAGGAACAATATTGTCGTATAAATTGTTCTTGATTGCAGAAAGTAACAAGTAAGATATTTTTTCTATTGTTTCAACCTTTTCCCATTTTAATGGAATTCTAGTCAACTCTTTTTTTAGAGTTTCTTCATCTGTACCATATATGCTATCGGTTTCTTCCAATAATTTAATGGTTTCCTGTGCTGTAAGTGTATTGGTAAACTTCTTTTTGTATATATACGATGCAATATTGAATGTAAGGTTTTTTGCCTTGAGTAGTACTATCTCATTACATGCAGGAAGTAATTTAGATATCTTAAAAGTTGGTGCTACATAAATATGCATCATAATATCAGGTAGAATACTTTCCACATCGTCATAAATGTAACATACCTTGTTTCCGGAGTCTTTATCACTTAGTTCAAAACGTACTCTTAGTTCAATAGAAGACTCAATAGGGAGTAGGAGTAAACCTGACTCTTTGAGTATTTTCTCCTGTGTATCAGGTCTGCTTAAGAAACCATCCGGATTGTTAACGACACTAATCAGATGTGTTTCGGATGTGATGTTATCTATTATTCTTTGTATAAAACTATCCATTTACTCTAACTGTCAAAATCATTGTTACATCTGGGATAATACTTTTTGATTTTTCGAATGCGGCTTGCCAATTCTTTCTTTCTTCTTTTAGCCTTTTCAGTTTGGAATTTCTTATATTGCTAATACCAATTCTGCTAATTCTTTGTTCAGAATAATCTATTGCTCTAACCTTCTTTTCAAATATGCTTTTAAGATTATTTTCTATTTCACATTCCATCCTGTGAAACACTGCATGTAGATTATTCTGTAGAATGGAATTATTGTCAAAATCCAAATTATAAGGCGTTTCACCACAATATTCAAATGCATCTTTGGTTTGTACAAGTCTGTTCCAAACATCATTGCCGTATGGAGCGTAAACTTTGCCATTATCTGCCACAAATTGAGCACTGTAGGTTGTTTTAGTTTCATAATTGTTCTTGGCAGATATTTTCCAAACAGTGAGGAAACCATTAATGTCATTTCCATCGTGTGATGTGATAACCGGAATTTTCTTTTGGCTATTCCCGTCAATACCATCGAGCAAACGCTTAATATATGGATGCTGCAAGGTTAAATGTTCACATTCAGGATTAAACCCTATTGATGAAGAATCAAAACATGCGTTTATCTTCTGTCCGTTTATTTCATATTCAGTTACACCTGTAAGTAACTTGTTTATTTTTCCGTTTTCACTTATGGCATAAAGGTTCAGCAGCTCTTCAAGCCAAACTGGAAGAGGGCTGTATTTTACTTCTCCTGCACTTTCTTTCACAATATCTTGTTCAGAGAAAGCTGGCAGCAAACCTTCTGTGGCCTTATAATCGTGTAATTTTTGCCGTATCTCATATAACCAACTCTCACTTGCAAATTCAAATCTTTTAGGGTCGAGTAATGATTGAAGGTAGAGATGATTTACATCTTTCATGTTTATTGTAGAATCCAGTACATCTCCACTTTTATCAATTCCCAGTTCATTCAGTATGGCATCAAGTTTTTCTACAATAATCTCATAAACTCGGGTATCTACAGAGTTGTTTGTCAACATATTATATGCAATGACAGGATGCTTTTGTCCAATACGGTCCACACGTCCTATCCTCTGTTCTATAGCCATAGGATTCCACGGCAAATCATAGTTGAACACGATATTACAAAACTGCATGTTCAGAGATTCGCCTGCAGCATCTGTTGCAATCATGACCTGAGCATTGTTTTTAAATTTTATTAATGCTTTCTGTCGCTCTTGCAAGTCCATGTTGCCATTTATGCCAACTGTGGTAAATCCAGCCTTTTCCAGTTGTTCAGTAAGATAGGCTTGTGTTTTTCTGAATTCTGTGAATACTAGAATCTTAAGCTTTGAATCATTATATTTGTCTTGCAGAGAATAGATGTTCTGAATCAATGCTGTAGTTTTTGCATCCTGTTCGTATGCAATACAGTTTTGAGCTTCGGCAATAAGTTCTGCTAAGGCAGTTTCTTCATTAATATAGTTTGCATTCGGATATTCCACAGAATAATCTTCAGTGTTCAAATCCTCAAAATCTACCGTTTCTTCTTCATCATAATTACTGATGTCATCTACACAGCCGTTCTGCAAACGCCATAATCTGGTCTGCATGGCAGACAGTATGGCAGCGGTACTACTACTGGCCAGTTTTTGCATCATGACCATTACAAGACCAGTTGCATTTCTGTTGCCGTGCTTAGCTTTTCCAAAACAATAGCGTACGTATTCAGTTACATGCTTATAAAGAGCAATTTGTAATCTATGTTGGTCATTATCAAGATTTATATTGATTCTTACTGTATTTCTGGGTTGGAATAACTTTTTGCCATCATAGTCTACGGCATTACGTTTTTCAGAACGCATTATGTATGGCTCAATTTCTTGAATACTTGGCGTGCCCTCTCCAGTAAAAGCATCCGAATCAATTAATTGAAGTACTCTTCTGAAATGATCACTTTTTCCGCGATGTGGGGTCGCTGAAAGTAATAGAACATTTGGAACAGAATTACATAAGGTTTCTGCCATTTGATATCTTGACACTAACGCAGTAGAACCACCCATTCGATGGGCTTCATCCAAAATAAGCATATCAAAATCTGCATTTACCACAGCCTCAAGACGGTACTTGTTGTATTCATCAATTTTATCCTGAGTCCATCCCTGTCTTGCTATCAATGGCTTTAGGGCATCTGTAGAGACGATAATCTGATTATGCTGTTTCCAAAAGTTTAACTCTTCTTCGGCTTCAAAACTTGCGAATGTACGAGCCATACCGGAAATGAATTCACTGTCATATATGTAGAAGCTTTCATTGAAATGCTCCTTGAGCTCTTGTTGCCATTGAAGCATTGCCGACTTTGGAACAACAAGCAAGATTCGTTTCAGCTCACCTCTTAATTTCTTTTCTTTTATGATAAGGCCTGCTTCAATAGTCTTTCCCATACCTACCTCATCAGCCAGAAGAAATCTTGTCTGTATGCCTTGCATTACCTTTTCCAGTACTAAAATTTGATGAGGAAGTGGTATCAGACTACTTTCGTATGGAGCAAGTAATCTTTTTTGTGCCATTTCCTCTTTTATTCGTGCAGCTATGGCTACATAACGAACGTATGACATACCGATTTTCTTATCATCAGTTATATCATCTTCAAGGTCAGAACGCAAAACTTGTACAAAGGTGTTGTCCTCAAGAATATGAATCCATACAGTATCCTTTCCAAATAAAGTCTTGCTGCCTATTATTTCAACACTCTTGCCATTGTATTTCATTGTTTCTTTCTGTACTTTTGATTTGGACTGGTTGATGCATCAGGATATTGTTTCTCCAAGAGGCCAAGCTTCAGCATCTCTGGTATAATCCTTCCTCTTAAATATTGGCGACTTTTACTTGTTTTTTCTGATATTTCATCTATTGTAATCCAATCTTCACATAATTCAAGAACCCGATTTATTAGTGTCTCTTTAGTTAGACGTTGACCGTGTTCATTAGAACTTGTATCATTAGCATCATAGCTTGTATCATTAGCATCATAACTTGTACCATTAACATCATAGCTTGTATCATTAGCTTCATTAAGATAAAGATATAATGATACAGTATCAGGTTGAACATGTTCTACAAGAGCAGGAATATGCCATTTGTTATCAATAGCTCCTTTTACTATATAATCAGCACCACTGCCAGCTTTTTCTCCATAACCTAATTGAATAAAGAACTTCTGAATAATAGGATTACGGCAAACACTCTGACTTCCTACATAAAAGTCATCTACAGAAATGAGCATTCTTCCCGGATTCCTGAATGTTATTTTGTCCTTCTCTCTAACAATAAGAATGTTACCTTGTTCTGCATAATTGCAATGGACTATACAATTTACCAAAGCCTCTCTAATTGCAATATGTGCAGATGTCTCTTCTGTTCTTTCTATACCGTTTAATAAGAATGGAGCAGGCAGTGTTTGTGCCAGCTTGTTATATACCTTGAAGAAAAATTGATAGAGGTTAGCATTCCAGGAACCGTCTGCATATATTCTGTCCGACCACCTTTCATTGGTGTTATTACTTAGTTTTTCCTGATAATCTACGAAGTACCATGGACAGCAAACCTGGTCTGTAATGCTTTCTGTTTTACCAAACATCAGAATACCGGCGCGAGTGAATCCCTCCTGGCCGTTTTCTCTATCCACACGATATGCTCCGATTTTGCATAAGAAATTAAAATCGTCCAATTCGTTCCACGGATGATTGTCTTTACGGAGCATAAACCGTTGGCGATACCCTTTTAATGTAGCAGCATCAATATCATTCATCGAATAGTTCGGTAATATCTGATTGTCGAAAGGTAAAGTTGCATGGTGAGCATCAGCAAACATCTGACGAATTTCTGAATCAGTACAGTGGTAATCTCCTTCATGGTTTCTCTTAAAAGTATTTCCAAAAGGATTTCTTGTAAGATATACCGGTCGGATATCATACGATGCTCTTGGTATTCTGAATAAGAGAACAAAATTTCCATCGATGTCTGCTTCATACACATCACGTTCGGCAAGCATTGTTGCACTTACTTTTTCTTTGTTGTGCGCACAGTCCCAGAAACGTTTCTTATATGTATCAATTTGCTGCTTGTTAAGACCGTCGGGCATGAATATTCCATTCTTTTCCTTTATACCTAATACGATGATTCCACCGTTTGTATTGGCAAATGCAGAAAATGTTTCCCAGAAGCTTTCCGGCAATCCTCCTTTTGCTGATTTGAATTCAACCTCCGAGTTTTCGGAACCACTAATCAATTCCTTTATATGTCTTTTTATGTCAGATGTCATTTTTGCTTTGATTATTATATTTTATACCCTTGATGAAGCAATGTCATAGTACTGCAACAGAACTTCGTCTTCCTGTAGAAGTGATTCCAAAATATGGTCACCAACGGTTACTATAGCCTGATAGTTCTTCTGCTTGTAGCATTCTTTGAAACCATATCGCAATACTTCCAGACGGGTATCTTTCATTCTCTTAGCTTTCGGTTTTTGGGCCTGTTCCAGATACATATTGAATTCCTTCATCATTCTGCGATTTCGGATTATTTCAAGGTCGGCTGCCTTTTCAGGGTCCGGATTACGCCAATTTCCTTCTTCATCCTTGATGAAATTTTCTTCAAGGATTGACATTAGTTCTGGAAGAACGTCTCCTTTTTTAGGAGGAAGCATATTCTTCATCCATTCTGGTTGCAAGTCTGAATATGTCTGCGGGTTTTGGAGTTCTCTTTTTAACCATTCTATACCTTCTGCTTCACTGCTGATGAATAGTGCCATTGGTACAAAACCAGAACATTTTTCTTTCTTTTGCTCATATTCAATTGCTTGTGATGCTGTGAAGAACATACCGTCTCTTTCTATGAATCGTTCTCTGAGCTGCTTTTGAAACTCTTGGGCATCCATAGGGATGGCATATCCTTTTTGTACATAGTAGGATATAAGTCTGTCGAATAATATCTTAGGGCTACGTTCAATTACAGCTGTTGTAGATTCTCCTTTGCTTAAATGTACAGGTAAATGTACAAGTAGTTCTTCGATAAAGTCCATAGCTGTTTTGGCCTTATCTTCAGATTTTTCAAATTTCTCTATTATGGCATCAGAAGGTTTATAGCAAGTAATTACTAAGTCTTGCTTTACTGCAGTAGTGGTAGTTACAGCTTTGAATGATCCTTGTTTTTTATCTAAAGCTGCCACATTTACAACCACAAATCCTACTCCTTGCAATGCATTTTGTATGGAATTCCATACAGCAGCACTGGTATTACTGAATTCTATTGTTAACCATTTACCTGGTTTTAGTACTCTATAATACTCTTTAAATGATTGATTCATTAAAGTTTGATATTCAAAGAGTGTTTTATGTTGTACATTATTTATAATTGCTTCTTCTTTATTATTTGTTATAACTTTAATCCAACTTTCCCAAATTGAATTAAGTTCTGAATACATAATATTAGAGCCAAATGGTGGATCTGTAAATACATAATCTATAGAATTAGATCTCAAATTAGATATGCTAGTAGATGATGATACGCTAATTAAAGAATTATTTCTTTCATTATAAAATGATGACGAAAAACTTTTAATTTTTCCCTTTAAAGAATGTAATGGGTTTAATTCTATAGAGTATGAAGGAATATATAGTGTTCCCTTCATGATTCCACCTTTCCTGTCAGTTCTGAATGCATACATGTATGTGGTAACTAATAAAATAGAAGAAACCCAGTTTTTTAAAAAAATATTCTTATAACATAACTCTATAACTCGGCAAAGAGTCTTAAGATTTCTATTGCTATAAAATTGATGCATGTGTGTTATTCCACTTCTATCATTACGCCTAGCTTCATCACCTTCTGGCATTCTTGAAGTGTTAAATTTTATTCTGGAATTGGATATTGTATTTATCAATTTTATATCATTAGGCTCAATATTTTTTTCTCCTCTTTTTCCTGTTCCTGTTAATGTATAATTAATTCTAACAGGAACTCTTTTGGCAATTGTTATTGTTTTATTTAATATTGAATCAAAACAAACCTCCCATGCTTTTTCCATATTCTTCTTTGAACATGTATTACCACAATGTGGGCATGTGAATAACTCTTTTATAGTTTTTGTGTCTTCAGATACAGCTTCACTCCATAAAACAATCTCATTTCCGCAAGATGGGCACACAAAAACATCACTCCATATTGTATAATTAATTTTTGCTTTTTTACCATCTACTTCAGTCTCAAACATCCATCCAAGTTCTTTTTCTACTTGTTCTAGAATTCTTAATGCTTTTCTTTCAAAAGCTTTTGGATTGAATTTTAGATTATATGTAGCTGCTATTAAAGAGGCTATAGGAGATAAGTCAGAACAGATACCGTGTCTGACTCCAATCTGGGCATTTTCTTCTTTTAAAGCCTTTACATCATTCTCTGAACCACATAACTGTGCTGCAACACCGGTCATTCCAGTGCCACAAAAACCATCGAATACAATATCGCCAGGTTGCGTGTAATGTAATATATAACGCATTATTGCAGGATGTGGTACCTTTGTATGGTAGGCATGAGCCATATAAATCGGGTTATTTTTTCCTTCACTGACGTCAGCTGCATATGGAGTTTTTACCTCAAAATTTGCTTTACGTTTCCCTTCTTTTTCCAATTCAACTTTTTCCTTTTCCCATTCTTCGATAAAATCATTCATCCAAGGATTGGGGCAAGCCGTATAATAAGGAGGATCGGAAAGATTGATTATATCATCATCTTCTCCAATTGGGAAACCTTCGATTTGTTTCAGCTCCGGCAGTTTTTTGCGAAGCTCTGCACGAAAATACTCGCGACGGGCATCTTCGCTTGGGAACTCCATTCCTAAGCAAACAACTTTATCTGGTACAATCTTTGTCTCTTCAAATTCATCATCAAGAAACAATCTTGGGCTTATATCTTTTGAACTCATTTAAATCTGTTTATTTATTTTACTATTATTCGAATATCTTCCGGCTTATGTCCTCTGCTCTGATTGTCAATATAAGTAGCTAAGGCATCAAGAGCCTGCTGTTTGGTCATAGGACGGGAGAATATTTTAAGCATCTCGTTATGATTGATTTCTACCTTTGTAAAACTCCTTTGGAGCTTGTTGATAATATCAATCAATATGCGTGCATATTGCGGATTCAGAGTAATATTTCCGTCAATGAACTGTTGTATGGTGGATTTCTCTTCCTGAGTAAGCATTTCCTTATTTCTCAGAATAGTAGGGTCTTCTAACGCATCATGAAAGCCTTGCTCATATTCTGCATAGATTTCTTTCAATTCATCTTTTAAGTCTTCCAGTTCCGGCAATTCATCCTTTTGCATGGCTGGATTAAAGCCATCAACAGATGTAGGCACAGAAAGAATCGCACTCTTGTTGACTGAAGAATTTACTACCTTCAGTAGATTCATCTTCCTCAACCAGTTGTCATATCTTGAAGGATTAATGAATGAAGCATTCTTTATGATGTCGCACAATTGTTTCTCTGTGCTTAGCATTACCGCATTTTTCTTTCCATAATCTATTTCGCTTATATGAGCTTTCAGATAAGCTTCCATATACCATGTCGCATACCTGTCTTTGAGTGCCTCCAGTTTCAATTTGTAAACATCTCTTGCCTGTTTTCCTTTGTTTATTACTTCTTTGATTCCGTCAATGGAAGAGATTATTTCTGTTTTCAAATCATTATCATTTACATTTGATAGAGCAATGCGCAGATATGAAACCAAATCTCTGAATCCATCCAGTTCCTTCATCAAGTCCAAAGTTTCAAACACTTTGCTGCGGGTTTCGGTCATGGCCGTTTTTACAACGTCTGTCGTCCAGCTGATATTGCACATCTTGGCTTTGGTGTTGTAGCGCTGCATGTGATTACAAATACCTTTCAAACGAACCAATTCTACATCAAAATTGCGGGCATCATCTTCTGAAATGATTTCTATATCGTTGAGAAAATAATATCCTCCTTGAATCTTATGCTGAAGTGTTACTATGATATTCTCCAATTCTGAAGCTTTTGCCAGTAAATCAGCAAAGATGCTGCTATTGGGATTGTCAAGCTCGTTTGTACGGTCCACACCCAGTAAGCCTAAACATATTTCCCTTACAAGAGGGATGTTTATTCCCTTAGGCGGACATACATTGGAGAATGTATAGCAATCCTGTGGATTGAGTTTACTTATGTCTGATATATTGCCGGCATTAATTCGGCTTCCTCCTTGCAATACGATTTCAATCTCGCCGAGTGCTGCCATAGTAGCAAGCACAAGCATTTCAAGATCAGCTTCGATATGATAATCAATCGAGATATATTCATGCGTGTCAGCATAGAAAACTTCCAGAATTTCATCCCGATTCAAAACTTGTCCTCCTTTGGCTTCAAGCTTGTTTTTTATACTTCGGGCATATTCTGAATGTTCGGAACTAAGCCTTCCGTTTTCCCATAATCCAAGTCCCATCAAGATAGCTTCACCATTCCTGTTTATCGTGGTTGGTGATGCAATTTTAGCACGGGCCGAGCGTAAGAGGTTTTCTCTGTTTTCATTGGTAAGAGGTTGCTGCAAAGCTGAGAACTTAGGATAATGAGGATTTTCTAGCTCAAATTGTTTTTCCATGATATACGACGTGACGGCACTTACTGCATCGATTTTGGAATCAGCTTGTGCGCCAGGCATACCTTGCATAGGATGCTTTTCGCCTATATATTCTACCATGGTTTTAGCCAGGAACTCGTTGTTAAACATATTTCTGGCTTCCTTGTAATATTTCTCGCGCAGCTGTTTGTAACGAGGCTTTTCATCTGTGCTTGCACTACCTTCTTGTGAGAGGGCAGAACCATATAGCACAATCTTTTGTTTCAGCTCTTCGCTTAAATCATTCATCAGAAAATAAACACTATCCTTTTCTGCAGGTCTTGAAGAATTGCTCGTGTCAAAAATCGGCATGAAGAATATGTAGAAATGTTGTTGTGGCTGAGTAGTAGAACGTTCATTGGGGTTACCCATAAAAATATACCCTGTTCTACTACATTTATGTGATTGCCATTCTATATGATGTTCCCATATTCTGAAGTTTCTGCGATATGTTTCACCCTCAACCGGAAGAACTTCTGAAAGGAACATATAGAAATATTCATCTTTCTGGCCATCACCCATTTGGGCAGCATAGTCTTTAACTTTCTGTTCGTAGTTTACACCACCTTCTATACGAATATGATATTCGTTATTTTCTCCTTTAACAAAATATTGTCCGATAGTTGCCGAAACGATAGAATCAAGTACACGTGTGAATGCCAAGTCTACAAGTTCGTCAAAATTTTCGCATGTAATATCTACATGGCATAAATCATTTGCCAATGTCTCGGCAGAAACCCCGTTGGGATGGCTTAAATCTGCCTGTAACATTTTTATGGCTGCTGCTGAAACAATTCTGTGAGCCAATACCTTCTTTGGGGCAAGTCCTTTGGTGAAGTTTTCTTCTATCTTTTGATCAATCAGTGCTGTGATAGAACTTACTTTGCTTACGTCGGGATCGGCATTCAAATCTACATTTCCTAGCATATCCTGCCAATAGGAATCATAACAAATGAGACCTGGTTTATCTGTCGGAACCTCGTCGTTTATGATAGTACTGAACTTTTTTGAAAGGGTTTTCAGGACTTCGCGCTGACTTTTACCTATTCGAATGAGTGAGAAATTTTCAAAATATGACGGATGGACAGGGAATAGGTTTACGTATGTTTCCAGATTGTTGTTCATGTGTGGAAACATAGTAGTGAACTGGGAAAGATGTTTACGTATCTGTGCTTTCTGGTGTTCGTTTTTCTGCAACAGTCGTTGCTGCACAATGAATTGTACATCTTCCTTTTGAATAGTCAAATCGACATATCTTTCATTTACATGTCCCAGCATATCTTTGGCAAACTGGAATTCAGGAGAACGGTAAATCAGTTCCTGTACACCGAAAACCATACGGAAATGGGTACGGTCGCTCATCTGTCCAAGAGCTTGTAACACTTGAAGATCTCTGTTTAATTTAGCAGGTTCGCTTCTTCCTTTCAGGTATGCCAGCATCTCATCTACCACCAGCATAAAGCCTTTGTCTGGATAGACTTCCTCAAAGGCTGCCAGCATTAACTCTAGTTTCTCAGAATAGGTGCGGGGAGTGTCATCATCCGATATGCGATAATCTACGCCCCATTCTTCTAATGCAGCATCGATTTTGAATGTTATTACTTCCCATAATTCCTGGTTATTGCCTAATTCAAAACGATACACCTTATACTTTCCGGCAATTGTCTTTAACCACTCTTTTGCTTTTTCGCTTTGAACCAGGTCAAGATAGTCTGCATTTTCGGCTATAATGGAAAACAAAGACATTAAATGAGATTTACCGGTACCATAATTACCTACAATCTGAATTCCTTTAGTTTCTGTTGTTGAGTTCAAATCCAATTTGCCGCAAATCTGTGGGATAATATAATTTTCAAAAGTCTGAGAACAAACAAAGTTCTTTATCAGTTTTTCACGATAATCTTCGTTATCAAGTTGTCCGAACTTGATAATCTCGTCAATAGGATCGAATTGAATAAGGTCGCTATATTTCATTGTAAATTGTTTTATTCGAAATTTCAGTTAGGTTTATTGAGTATGAGCTTTTTAAATCTCCTGCCAAATAAAAGATATTGTTTATAACAGTCCCTTCATTTGAATCTATTATAAGGATAAAGGATTTTGCCCAGGAATCTATTTTGGCTCTTAAATTGAATTTCAAAGCTGGTTCAAAAAGAATTCCAATATTTTTAATAGCTATGTATTTACCGATATCTTTATCGTTTACAATATTGCTACTAATTATTTTCTCAAGAGCATCGTCTGCAATTAATGACAATCTTTTGTTGTCTATATTAGATTCTATTGCTTTGGATAATTCTTGTCCAATATCAATATATGGTACTATCATGGAAGAAAAAGGCATAAATAATAATTTATGTCTGGAATCCTTATTTATGTATTTAGTCAAGTTTATCATATTGGAATCTTTTCTGAACTTATTACAATCACTTTGAAGAATTAAGAAGCTCTTTAATATCTACATCTAATACTTCTGCAATTTGTAATAGAGTTTCCAAACCGGGCTGTGATGTATTAGTACACCATTTGGAAACCGTAGCAGGGTCTTTCCCTAATTGTTGGGCTAACCATTTATTGGTTCGTTTTCTTTCCACAAGAACAACTTTTATTCGGTTTATATCTTTTTCCATAAGGATGTTATTACTCATATGTGCAAAGATAATAAAACAGTTTAAAGATTGGAACCATAAACTAAAAGTATTTGCAATGAAAATTGCGAATTACTTCAATATTGTTCTATAAATAATATATATTTGTATATGCTTCAGACGAGGATATGAAAGAAAATGTCGGTGTGTTAGTAAATTTTAAATTGAAAATTATGAATGAAGGTGCTGAATATGAAAAATTTACCCAGGAAATTTATAATGAAATATTAAAAAATCAATCTGTAAAAAATATAGATGTAAAGCATAATGTAAAATTGGTAGGAAAGTCAGGCCAGAAGCATCAAATAGATGTGTACTGGGAGTATCAATATGATAATACTACATTTAAGATTGCAATAGAATGTAAGAATTATAACCATACAGTATCTATTGGTAAAGTGAGAGACTTTTTTGGGGCTCTTTATGATTTGGAAGATGTAAAAGGCATAATGGTCACTAATAAGGGGTATCAAGAAGGGGCAAAGAAATATGGTGAGTATTACGGAATTGATTTAATGGAATTAAGAGAACCAGAAGATGGAGAGGCTATTGTTGCTGAAACCACATTAACTATTGACTGTTCTGTTAGGCATAGACTTTTCCTTATTGATGAAGATTGGGCTAAAGAGCATGATTTAAATATCCAATCATATAAGCAACGATTAGATTGGCTCTGTTCCCCCGTTTGTGGTAAATGGATTAATGCTACCCATATCCCTTTAACTACTAAGGAGGATAAGATTAGGAATTCTGAAGGTAAGGTTATTGTAGATATACGAAAATTGGAAGATGAGTTGCCGAAAAAATCCAAACAAGATGATAGTTATGTTTATCCTTTTGAGGATGCTTATGTAAAAACAGAATGGGGAGATATTAAGATTAAAGAAGTGAAATTTGAGTACGAAAATCATACAGAAATAAAACAATTTAAAATTGATGCACAAAATATAACAAAGGCAATACTAAAAAATGCGATTAATAAAGAAGTTCTGTTCGTAGGAAAAACTATTAAGGATTTATTTAAATAATAGGGAAGAAAAAAGGCCCAATGCCTCAAATAAAGAAGCATTGAGTCTTTCTCCGGAATTATGATGAAAATTTGATGAATTATAAATCATTCATTCCCTATTGTTTAACAACAATATTCATCATTTCATCAAATCATCGGAACTTTCTAAGAAATTCTTTTGTAATGGTATAGTAGCGGCCAGTTTTCTTTTCTTCTCGATACGGAGGGCCTGGAGGGAAGTTTTTTATAAAGGTTGAATAAGCAAGAGAATTGTCAGTAGGTGTAAGTCTCCAGTTCCTTTTTAGAATGTTTCGAATCTGATAGGTTTCAACCTTGATATTACTAAGTAATAATAACTGCTGAATGTCATTAATACAGAAAGTCAATTTATCCTGGCTCATGGTATCCATGATATTTATGCAGATTTCAGCGAGATCTATTTCTGTATGATTCCTGCTACAATTGATAATTCTGTCGAGAGCTGGCGTATGTATCAGTTGCGGATTGAACCACATTCTACTTTCTTTGTCCGTAGTAAGTTGACGGTGTTGAAGAAAGTAAAGAAATGCTGGAATTTCCGTGATTAGTTTTTGAAGAAAACTCGTATCGTCATTTTTGAGAGGATTAATTTTTCGCACCCAATAACGTGTTTCTCCCGGTTCTATAAGAACAGGGGTATCTTCATTATTGGAACACATGATGAATTTACCAAAAAATTGCACTTCACAGCGGTCTTTACCCTTTGCTTCAATCTTGTATACACTTGCTGTACTTAGATTCTTTAATCGTTCAGAATCCTCTCTACGGTTAAGCAACACTTCGTCAACTCCAATGAGTAATTTGCCGGCCCAATCAGCATTGAACTGGCTACGAAAGTCTTCGTTGGTATTAAATGTGACATTATCCTGAAAGATTGCTTTCAGAAAATTCAGGAAAGTACTTTTACCGGTGTTTCTTTCTTGAGAAACCAAAAGTAGAATTGGTAGTTTCTGTACAGGATTGAGATAAAGAAGCTGAAAGTAATCCATACCTAACTCATAGTGTTCTCCGAAAATATGAAGAATAAGTTCTTGTATATGTGGGAACTTCCCTTTTTGAGGGGTATGGGTAATCGGCTCATACAGATTAAGGAATGCCCCGATGTTCCTCTTATAATCTACGTGACTTGGAACTGTACAGAAACCATCGTATTTAGGAACACTTGCTATGAAGTCTTTCCCATGATCATAACGTAAAGTCCCCATACTCCAAGGGACTCTACGCTTGGCAAATGTACCATGTAATAAGAGGCTGAAAAACTATTTTATAGAGTGTGGTACCAACTCTTACGTATTCATCTGTCATTTCAATTTTTCCCATATCTAAAATTCCTCCCATCCTGATTTTGGTTTATGTTTTACTCCTTTTTGTATCTCTTTGTATAGGCTCTCTTTGTCAATCGGTTTTTTCCTGCTTTTTTCCATCCACTCCATAAGTTCGGAACGTTTGAATTTAAGCATTTTCCCAGGTTGATAATAGGGAATTTTATTTGCCTGAACAAGAGCATAAACCGTTGGCTTAGCAAGGCTGAGTATCTCACAAGCCTCGTTAATACCAATCATTTCTTCCTTTGCTGCTGTCTGTCTCTTTAATAACTGCTTCATCTCATTAATAGAAATCGTCAGTTCTTCCACCTTCTCCAATAGAAAAGCTGTGGCTTGAGGTAATTCCTCGAAATTTAATTTCATCTTCATCATTTTTAATTGATTTTCAGCAAAGAAAGATGGTGTATTATTGGTTAACTGGTGGATTATAAGTTAACCAATGGATAGTAATGTTTTTTCTATATTAATCCCTTGAAAAGGGAAGAGATTGTGCAACGAGCGGTGTTCCGATAGGAATAATTTTTATAGTAAACCGGCCTTCATTACAGGTGAGTTTGCTGGAAATGGTCAGTATCTCAGTATCTTCAAGCATAAGCTGAAAACTTTTTTTGATGAAATGTGCTATTTGCATATTTGAGCATCCTAACCGTTTCCCGATATTTCTAGCTAAATGGTATAAATCTTTTGATGTAACTCCATTCAAACGACGTAATACAGCTGTCTTTATTTCTGTTTTATTGTTTAAGGCCATAATATTTTCTTTCATGACACTCATTTCATTGCTTGTCAGTATATCTTTGAAAGTGGCTTCAAAATAAGACATGACTTCTTTTATAGTATCATCTTTTTCTTTTTTGATACGTTCTCTATCCAATCTTACTTCTTCCTCATGAGAGTACAATATAGAATTTTCTGTCTTTTCTTTATTATCATCAATGGTTTTATGAAATAGTTTTATGGATAGTCTACCATTCCTTTTCGTATTTCCCTTTATTTTGGTAACCCTTCTACTTCTTTGATCTTGTAATACATCAATAAAATTACATATTGTGGGTACAATATATTTACAGTAAGCTGTTTCAACCATAAATATGATTGTAATAAAAAGTAGGGTAGTGAAGAGTGAGTATAATACAAGATCTAGACTATGTGGAGAGTTTCCTTTCAATATCAGATATCTGGGAATTGAGGTAATTGAACATATTGCAGTTACATATATTACAGCAAAATGGAATAAATTTAATCTTTTCATAATTAGTGATTTTTTGTTATTGATTTTGATGCAAATATATTTTTGAAGTATCAGAAATTAAAGGAAAAGATTACAAAATGTCTGGTTTTTAATATAATATAAGTATCATACTTCGTGAAATCGCCAATCATACTTATAAAAAAACGAACAAAGAAAATTTACATTTTTAACTGTATGTTATATTGTTACATAAATGAAAAAGCCGTCGGGGGCACTATAAAATATTTTGTGTAAATGGAAAATACGGGATTCAAGTTTGAGTCTCGTATTTTTTATTTTATAGATTTGCAAAATGAAGAAGATTATGAAAGAAAAGAATCAAGTAGTGCCTGATGAGGTGTTAAGCAAGGAGTTCCTTAGCCAGTTCAAGACAGAAGCGGATGTGAGCAAGTTTCTGAAACAGTTGCATGCCCAGGTGCTGGAGAAGATGCTTGAAGGCGAAATGGACGCCCATTTGGGCTATGAAAAGAATTCTGTGACAGGGAACAATACCGGCAACTCCCGGAATGGCAGTTATCCGAAGAAAATCCAGACCGAACATGGAGAGTCTGTCATTTCTATTCCACGTGACCGTAACGGCCAGTTTGAGCCGATAGCAGTGCCTAAACATGAAAGCCGTGGACTTTCTATAGAAAAGCTCGTTATCTCCCTATATGCCAAAGGAATGAGCGTTTCTGACATAGAGGAAGAGATGCGTGAGATTTATGAAATAGAGCTCTCTACATCGGCCATTTCCATCATTACCAACAAAGTCAATCAGGCTGCCCAGGAATGGCAGAACCGTCCTCTTGATCCTGTTTACCTGATAGTCTGGATGGACGGTATTGTCTTCAAGGTACGGGATAACGGTAAGATCATAAACAAGACTGTTTACCTTTGCGTCGGACTGAAACAGAACGGCCTGAAGGAAGTTCTTGGCATGTGGTGCGTATGATGATGAGAGCACCGGCAAGTATGATCTGTGCAATGGTGATGGCATTTATGATCGATGCCAGACTGGCAAGTATTTACCTTGTGGCAGTTGTGATCCTGGGAGTGATCCTCTTCTTTATCATTCGTCATGCAACGGCTTATTTCCAGCAGGCATTTCCAAAATATGATGCTTTAAATGCATCCGTTCAGGAAAATGTATCTGCGATCCGTGTAGTAAAAGCATATGTAAGAGAAGAACAGGAAACAAGTAAATTTCAGTATGCAAGTAAGAATATTTACGATATTTTTGTAAGAGCAGAGAAAAATGTTATATGGAACTCACCGATCATGATGTTCACTGTTTATACCTGCATCATCCTGATCAGCTGGTTTGGTGCAAAGATGATCGTAGTGAAATCGTTGACAACAGGAGAGTTGATGAGTCTTCTTGCATACTGTATGAACATTCTGATGAGTCTGATGATGCTGTCTATGGTATTTGTCATGATTTCCATGAGTATGGCAAGTATGCGGCGTATAGCAGAAGTACTGGGTGAAACCAGCGATATCCATAATCCGGAACATCCGCTTTATGAAGTGGAAGATGGAAGTATTTCATTTAAGAATGTAGATTTTGCTTACAAAAAAGACAGTGCAGAGAAAGTCCTGAAGAATATCAATCTGGACATCCATTCCGGTGAGACGATTGGCATTATTGGAGGAACCGGAAGTGCGAAGACGAGTCTGGTGAATCTGATCAGTCGTCTGTATGACGTGACAGGCGGAGAAATCCTGGTTGGCGGAAAGAATGTCAAGGATTATGATCTGGAAGTACTGAGAAACCAGGTATCTGTTGTATTGCAGAAAAATGTACTGTTTACCGGAAGTATTCTGGATAACCTGCGCTGGGGAAACAAAGAGGCGACCGACGAAGAATGTATGGAAGCATGTCGGCTTGCATGTGCAGATGAATTCATTGAGCGTTTCCCGGATAAATATAATACCCACATTGAGCAGGGAGGAAACAACGTATCCGGTGGTCAGAAGCAGAGACTGTGTATTGCAAGAGCACTGCTTAAGAAACCGAAGATCCTGATCCTGGATGACAGTACCAGTGCGGTAGATACTGCTACAGATGCGAAGATCCGCCGTGCATTCCGTGAAGAAATCCCGGATACAACAAAGCTGATCATTGCACAGCGTGTATCCAGTGTGCAGGATGCAGACCGTATCATCGTTATGGATGAAGGGCAGGTTCATGGATTTGGTACACACGAAGAATTGCTGAAGACCGATGAAATTTACCGCGAAGTATACGAATCGCAGACTCAGGGCGGAGGAGATTTTGATGAAAACGGAGGTGAAGCATAATGCCAAGACCGATGGGAAGACCACAGAATAAAGTGAAATATCCGGGGAAACTTTTGATGCGTCTGATAAACTACATTTTCCGTGATTATAAAATTCATTGTATTGCAGTATTTATCCTTATATTTGTAGGAGTTATCGCAAATGTGCAGGGAACGATGTTTACAAGAGATCTGATCGACAAATATATTACACCGTTCCTGCTGTCTGACGGAACACCGAACTTTTCACCGCTTGCACATGCAATTGAAAGGGTTGCGGTATTTTACGGAATCGGAATCGTTGCGACTTACGCATATAACCGTATCATGATCAATGTGACACAAGGAATGATGATGAATATGCGTAATGAGCTGTTTGAACATATGGAAAAGCTGCCGATCAAATATTTTGATACCCATGCACATGGTGATATCATGTCAATTTACACGAACGATATCGATACCCTGCGGCAGATGGTCAGCCAGAGTATTCCGCAGATCATCAACAGCGGATTTACGATCATCAGTGTATTTGTCAGTATGTTGATCTTAAATATTCCACTTACGGTTGTGACGATGATCATGGTTGCAATTATGATATTTGATACCAAGAAAGCCGCCGGACAGAGTGGGAAATATTTCCTGGAACAGCAGAAAAATCTTGGAAAAGTCAATGGTTATATTGAAGAAATGATGAATGGGCAGAAGGTTGTCAAGGTCTTCTGCCATGAGGAAGAAAGTAAGGCAGAATTTAAAGAGCTGAATGAGGCACTTTTTGTAAGCGCAGACCGTGCGAATACCTATGCAAACTACCTCGGACCTTTGAATGCGCAGATCGGAAATATCAGTTATGTAGTCTGTGCGATTGTCGGAGGTGCCCTTGCACTGAATGGTGTGGGAGGATTTACACTGGGTGCACTGGCAAGCTTTCTGACATTCAATAAAAGCTTTAGTATGCCGATCAACCAGGTCAGCCAGCAGATGAATGCCATTGTAATGGCACTTGCAGGAGCAGAGCGTATCTTTACCCTTCTGGATGAGAAAGTGGAAGTAGATGACGGGTATGTGACTCTGGTCAATGTGAAAAAAGAAAATGGAAAACTTATAGAATGTAAGGAACATACCCGATGCTGGGCATGGAAGCATACACATCAGGCAGATGGTTCGGTAGATTATATTGAGCTTAAGGGAAATGTAGTATTTGATGGTGTGGATTTCGGGTACAATAATGATAAGATCGTGCTTCATGATGTGAAATTGTATGCAGAGCCAGGACAGAAAATTGCCTTTGTAGGTTCGACAGGAGCAGGAAAAACAACCATTACAAATCTGATCAACCGGTTTTATGATATTCAGGATGGAAAAATCCGCTACGATGGAATTAATATAAACAAGATTCGGAAAGCGGATCTGCGACGTTCCCTTGGAATTGTACTGCAGGATACACATCTGTTCACAGGAACGGTAAAAGACAATATCCGTTTTGGAAAACTGGATGCAACAGATGAAGAAATCTTTGCAGCAGCAGAATTGGCAAATGCAGATGGATTTATCCGTAGACTTCCGGAAGGATATGATACGGTCATCACC